>Ga0105054_10000327_pt1 | contig 71323 bp, 65 predicted proteins | sample BON02_FD_78091 | JGI IMG/M metagenome (GOLD analysis project Ga0105054, IMG submission 78091) | Freshwater microbial communities from Lake Bonney liftoff mats and glacier meltwater in Antarctica - BON-02 (megahit assembly) | ecosystem: Environmental > Aquatic > Freshwater > Ice > Glacier...
ACAGGACTGACTTTTTTGAAGACAACTTGATTTAACCAGGTACTACAGAAAGCAAAAATCTTTTTCTGAAGCAGGTCTACAAAATTGTATTCCAAGTATAATAAGCAAAAGGCCTGTATTTCTACGAGTCTTTGTATTTACTCTCAAAAAGGGAAGCCTAGAGTGGGAATCGAAACGCTAATATTCTGAATCATATGATGGAAATCATTTTCAAAATAAATAGAACCTTAGGTGCCAATTCAAATCTTGGAACCGCACATCTTTATTCCAATTTCAAAAAAATGAAAGCTATTAAACGATCAAATTTCTGGATGGATTTGAAATCAAAAACAGCAAATTAATCAGCCTTTTAGTACTACCATAATGTTAGTATTACATAAATACTCCTATGGTATTATTTATATCTCCTTTTAAAGCACAGCAAAAAGTCGCTGACAGCATTCGTGAAACAAGATTGCTCATGGAACTTACTCAAGAAGGGCTTTCCGAGCGATCAGGAGTTCATCTTGCGAAAGTTCGAGCAAAAAGGGATTATTTCCTTAGAGTCCTTTTTAAAGCTTTTGTTGATTGTCGGTGGGCTAGAAGAAGTAACGCAGGCACTAAAGCCTTCGAAATTGAATTTCACCTCTATCGATGAGGTCATTAAGGCCCAGACTATTTTGCAGTTAAACGGTTTGATAGAGATGACCATGCGAAGAATTTCAGTTTTTTAAGGGTAGTAGCAGGGAAATGGAAAATTGCTCCTGGATATGATCTTACTTTTTCTAATGGTCCTGGCGGTGAGCAAAGTACTATGGTGATGGGCAAAGGCAAAAATCCGAACCAAGACCATTTGATAAAATTAGGTACAGAAGCTAAGATGTCCAAGAAGCTAATAGATGGAATTACTGATCAAACAAAATTTGCGGTAAATAAATGGGATTCTTTAGCCAACGAGTATGGAATGAGCGAAAGAAATACTGGGATAATCTCACGTTCGATCAATAAGATTTAAAACAAAAAAGCCCCGTATTTCTACGAGGCTTATGTACCAGGAGCGGGAATCGAACCCGCACGACCTTACGGTCACAAGATTTTAAGTCTTGCGTGTCTACCTATTCCACCATCCCGGCTTAATCTATATCTTAAAATATAGATTTTGTCTTCCTTGGCTACATCCCCAGAATTATCGGGGGAAACCATCCGGCTTCACTTGGACGTTTCCAAGCAAAAATTCCCTATAACAAGAAAGCCCTTGAATCAAGGGCTTTTTGAGCGGGAGACGAGATTCGAACTCGCGACCCCGACCTTGGCAAGGTCGTGCTCTACCAGCTGAGCTACTCTCGCTTTTGTTTTAACTAGAACATGATCCAGTTGAATTGTGGATGCAAAGGTAAGAGTCGAAGAGAAATTCACAAGCATTCCACTGTAATTTTTTTCAGGCTTTCCACCATTAACCGCTCTTGTCGTTGATTTTCAGGGAAATATCAAACAGGATATATTGATAATATTTTTATCATTTCTCCAACATTCCTAGCTTTAAGCTTTTTTAGGATGTTTTTCCGGTGCGTCGCAACTGTATTTATCGAAATATTCAGGTCCTCCGCAATTTCCTTAGACTCTTTTCCCTCCAAAATCAACTTTACTATCTCTTTCTCTTTTTTCGTCAGAGAAACCACTCTACTATTTGGAGAATTTTTACTTACAAATATTCTCGCCCCATCCTCTTTTTGATAGGAATAATTCCAATCATAACCAGTCGCCTTTGGCGCGGTATGCAGCTGCATAATGATGTGTAGATCCACAGCAAAATTGCCTGCAGAATCTATCAAATACGGCCTAATTTTTCCAAGAACCCAACTGATTTTATTGGTTTTACGATGAACCCAACGCGTGGTATAAGAGAACTCAAAGGTGTGCTTCTCTGCCAAAGTCAATTGATGAAAACTATCAAACACGATTTTTTGAAAACGAAAAAGCTCAGCTCTATCATCTGGGTGAGTCATAGTACAGAAGGTCTCCATCCCCTCTGCTCTAAACATAGATCCAGGGTATCCCGTCAATTCCTCTACATTTCCTGCAAAAAATGACAAACTCAACTTTCTATAGTCAAAGCACGCAATTGTCATCCCTTCCCGCATCCCTATATTCTGGCTCAAAAGTTCAGGTTCTTCTATCATATTCTCTGGCTCAGAATATTCCTTGAATTCTTGCTCTTTCCACTCTTGAAAAAATTGAGTGTACTTATTGTGCTTCCGCAAATCCTTCAGCAATACCTTATCCATAAAAAATATTTTCTGGCAGAAAAACTAATTTAAGATAGAAAAACGACTTCCATATTATTCAATTTTCTTTTTGATTTCATGTAATTTCAAAAGTGCCTCAATAGGCGAAATAGCATTGATATCGATCCCTTCTAACAGTTCTTTAGCCTCTTGAAATTTCGGATCCATTTCAAACATGCTTAACTGATAGTTATTTTTAGGAATAGATTTGATATTCTGTTTTTGCTCAGCTACCGCCTTGTCTTTCTCCAAATGTGACATAATCTCAGCTGCTCTGAGGACAATCGGGTTCGGCATTCCTGCCATTTGAGCCACATGAATACCAAAGCTGTGCTCACTTCCTCCTGGCTTTAGCTTTCGCATGAAAATCACCTTATTTCCTACCTCCTTCACCGAGACATTGAAATTCTTGATTTTCGGAAAATCTGTCGCCAGTTGATTCAATTCATGGTAATGAGTCGCAAAAAGCGTTTTTGCACGAAAAGTAGGATGATTGTGCAAGTATTCCACGATAGACCAAGCAATGGAAATACCATCATAAGTGGACGTTCCCCGACCAATTTCATCCATAAGTACCAAGCTTCTATCCGATAAATTATTCAGAATACTAGCTGTCTCAGTCATCTCCACCATAAAAGTTGATTCTCCTTTGGATAAGTTATCCGAAGCTCCCACACGGGTGAAAACTTTATCTATAATGCCAATTCTAGCGAAGGATGCTGGCACAAAGCTTCCCATCTGAGCCATGAGTACTGTCAATGCCGTTTGACGCAGCAGAGCTGACTTACCGGCCATATTGGGACCGGTGATAATCATGATCTGCTGGGAATCGTGATCCAGGTAAATATCATTCGGTACATAGACCTCCCCTGGAGGCAATTGCTTTTCGATCACGGGATGGCGACCATCCTTAATTTCAAGCGTTTCTGTTTCCGAGATTTTTGGTCTACAATAATTATTGGAAAGAGCTACTTGGGCAAAAGAAATCAGTACATCTAAGGTGCCGAGAACTCTCGCATTCTGCTGAATTTGCGTCACGTACTGAGCCGTCTCCTGCACAAGAGCCAGAAAAAAACGTTGCTCAATCGCAATCATCTTATCTTCTGCATTCAGGATTTTGTCCTCGTATTCTTTCAGTTCTGGCGTGATGTATCGCTCTGCATTGACGAGCGTTTGCTTACGGATCCACTCAGCAGGTACCTTATCTTTATGCGAATGGGTCACTTCCAGATAATATCCGAATACCTTGTTAAACGCTATTTTTAGCGACGAAATTCCTGTTTTCTGAACTTCCCGCTGCTGGATTTGCACTAGATAATCTTTCCCAGTATTTGCTAATCCTCTGTATTCGTCCAATTCCGGATCTACTCCATCCTTAATAATTCCACCTTGGTGAGTGAGCATTGGAGCATCTTCTTTCAGCTCCTTGTCAATTTTCTCAAGCAAAAACTCACAAGGATGCAGCTGATCAGAAAGGCGCTTTAATGTCGGATTCTTCTGATTTTTGAGCAGTTCTTTGATTGGCCGAATGTTTATCAGCGCACGTTTGATCTGGTTGATCTCACGAGGATTTGCCCGACCTACTACTACTTTGGAAATAAGTCGCTCCAAATCACCGATATGCTTCAATGGATCGACCATCTCGTCTATCAATGCTTCATTTTGGTGGAAGAAATCCACCACATTTAGTCGCTCCTCAATGGATGATTTCTCTTTCAGTGGCAGCACCATCCATTTTTTCATCATTCTGGATCCCATCGGAGTTACCGTCTGATCCAAAATATTGATTAGAGGAATTCCGCCTTCATGCTGTGGAAATACTAGTTCAAGATTTCGAATGGTGAATTTGTCCAACCACACATATTTCTCCTCTGCAATGCGCGAAATAGAAGATATATGCTGAATCTCTTTATGCTCAGTTTCTTCTAGGTAGTATAAAATGGCACCAGCTGCTACGATCCCAGACTCCTGTTCTTCAATTCCAAATCCTTTGAGATTAGCAGTGCTAAAATGTGTCTTGAGCTTCTCGTAAGTGAAATCATATTGATATACCCAATCCTCGCAGTGAAACGTGATGAAATCATTCTTAAGCAAATCTGCGGCAGCTTTTTTGGCAGCTTTGGAGTAGATAATTTCTGCCGGCGCAAAGCTTTGGATCAGCTTTTCAAGATAAGATGCGTTGCCCTCTGCACACATAAACTCCCCCGTGGAAAGGTCTAGAAATGCGATACCATGTTTTTCTTTCCCAAAGGCAATGGAAGCGAGGTAATTGTTTTTCTTTGTGTCTAAGACCTGATCATTAAAAGAAAGCCCTGGCGTCACCAATTCAGTCACCCCGCGTTTGACGATGCCCTTAACAGACTTAGGGTCTTCCAGCTGATCACAGATCGCCACCCGGTTTCCCGCACGAACCAATTTTGGCAAATACGTATCCAACGAATGATGTGGAAAACCAGCAAGTTCGATGAATGTAGCGGCGCCATTTCCACGTTTGGTTAAGACTATATCGAGAATTTTACTTGCGCGAATAGCATCTTCACCGAAAGTCTCATAGAAATCCCCAACCCGAAAAAGTAACAGTGCCCCAGGGTGCTTGGCCTTTATGGCATTGTATTGCTTCATTAAGGGCGTTTCATTGCCTTCTTTAGACTTACTCATGGGGTATGCTTACTTTTATACATAATTTCGGAAACTCACTCAGGGAATAAAGTCGAAAATAAGCCATTCACAAAGCAGAACAAAAAAGGATGAAAAAATTAAGCATGGAAGAGCTCGAAAGAGTTTCGGTAGAGGAGTTTAAAGAAATGGAAAAATCGCCTATTGTGCTCGTTCTAGACAATGTTAGAAGCCTAAATAACGTGGGTTCTTCCTTCAGAACAGGTGATGCTTTTGGTGTAGAAAAAATTTACCTCTGCGGAATTACCGGGACTCCTCCGCATCGTGATATTCAAAAAACTGCTTTGGGAGCAACCGAATCTGTAGAATGGGAATATTGTCTGAACACCATGCTAGCGATGGAAAAATTAAAAGCAGAAGGCTATCAAATCTGCGCTTTGGAGCAAGTAGATCGCTCAGTAATGCTAAATGATTTTATTCCAGAAAAAGGAAAAAAATACGCTTTGGTCTTCGGAAATGAAGTTTTCGGTGTGAAAGAAGAAGTGCTTAATGCCTGTGATGCGGTGTTGGAAATACCGCAACTTGGCACCAAGCACTCCTTAAATATTTCTGTTTGTCTGGGTATAGCAGTTTGGGACTTGATGGTGAAATTGAAGCAGTTTTAATTCTTGGCGAAACGATATCTAATACCAAAGGAACCTCTGAATATAGAATTGGAGCCTTCTTCTAAATTTAAAATTGGAGCACCTTCAATGTGAAACCCAAAATCCTTCTGCTCAAATGGATAGATGTTCAAACCAACAGGAATAACTATTCCAGAAAAGTTTCCTACTCTTCCACCTAATCCTGCATAAAATTCATATCGATCCGTTTTTTTGAAGATATAATTTGCAGCCAATTCTACCGATAAATCTTCAAAATATTGGTCGGTTCCCACCCTTAATTCGGGAATAAATTTCTCTCCAAATTGATAATTTACGCCAATGAAAGGTAGGTTACTCTGGTGAAAAGTAACAGTGGTCTGCGAAAAAGCTGCAAGAGAAAACAAGGCAAAACAGGCAATTAGAATTATTTTTTTCATTTGTGTAAAATTAAGTTGGGTAAAATTTTAAAATCCAAGGTTGATTAGTTTTACATGTGTTTTGATCATGTTGGAACTGGCTTTTGCCACAAGCTTACCTGAATCTTTAGTGATTACGGCATCCCAGTGATTTAGGTTTGATCCAGATCTAACTAATTTTGCAGATACCTCTAATTTCTCACCAATTTGGGCTGCTGATAAAAAATCAACATTCAGATTGATACTTGTCATTAAATATTCAGATCCAGCCACAAAATTTCCCATACCGATCACATCATCTATCATCAAAGATGCAACTCCGCCATGCAAAATTCTTGCTGGATTACACATTTCTGCGGTGACAATATAGGACACTTTTATAAGCCCGCTTTCAATCTCTAAAAGAGTTCCAGCTAGCCAATTAGCTGCTTTTGAAGGCATTTTATCAAGTTTTTGGCCAATTAAATTTTTGAACTGCTCTAGCCCTTTGTTTGGTTTTTCCGTGAGATTATTCTCTTTCATTTATCAATCTAAAATAGTCCTCTATAGTTGTTTTTAAGGCTTCCTTCTCCTTCAGCGCTGACCAAATACTGACCCAAGTTGAATCAACTTTGATCTCAAAACTGGCTTCGCTTTCAATCCATGGTTCAAGTTGTTTTACATATTCAAGAACCTCAGAATTATTTCCAATATCAAATTGAAAAACCTGTTCTTTTCCTTCCTGAGTAGCTTTTACTTCCAGCGGCCAATCCAAATTCAAAGGCTCTAAATAGAGGTACGCCTCATCCTTAGGGTTATTGAGAATTATCACCAAATCCAGCTGTGGATCACTCTCAGAAATAGCTCTTTTCCCATGACGAAAAAGTATCATTCCTGCATCTGACCTTGTTTCTCTATCATACTTTAAAGTACGAACATTCATAAAATACAGGCGACTGGAAGAACTCATGCGGAAGGTCAAATCCTCACCGGAATTATTTGCACGTTTGGTATTGAAAAAGGAAAGAAGTAAAACTAAGCCTATAGATAGAAAGCCAAAAATCTTCAGAATTTTAATTAGTTCCGGTGTAAAAATTTCGTTTTGTTTTGAGCTTTGGGACATGTGAAGTTTACTTAGCTATTCTACGTGGAAATCAATGTACATAAGAACCTGCATTGATATCGATGCTGGCTCCAGTAGCATGATCAGCAAGGCCAGAACAAAGAAGTGTCACCATCGGAGCGATATCTTCGGGCTTAGTAAGGTCATTCAAGGCAATGTCATTTAGCGCAAATTCCTCTCCATATTCAGATAGGATCTCATCCGCCATATCCGTGCGAGTGAAGCCAGGAGCGATCAAAAAAGCTTTAATTCCCTTCTTCCCATAATGCCGAGCGATGGATCTTGTCAAACTGACAATTGCACCTTTGGAAGCAGCATAAGCAATGTAATCTGTGGTATCTCCACGAAAAGCAGCTCTAGAGGAGATGTTTACAATCCTTCCATTTTGATTTTCCTTTGCATGTTCTACAAATTCTTTGCAGAGAATTCCCAGCGCTGTAGTATTTACTTGAAGCGTTTCTTGCCAAATCTTAACCCATTCATTTGTGGGAAGATCATCGGGTGCTGATTTGGCTATTCCTGCATTATTTACCAAGCCTGAAATTGGTCCATATTTTTTTACCAACTTTGGAATAAACCCAATGACTTGATGTACATCTGACAGGTCACAAGACTCGATATGCGCAGGATTCTTCAATTCAGCTCTGAGTTTTTCCGCCTCAACTGCACTGCTATTAAAATGAATGATCACTTCAGCGCCTGATTCTGAAAGTTGTTTTGCGATAGCTCTACCAATGCCCCGCGATGCGCCAGTAATGAGTATTCGTTGATTTTTGAGAGAAATATTCATGGATAAAAATACTGGCAAAACTCATTAAATCCTCATATTTTCTGCCATAATGAAGGTATTTACTTACCAGTTTTCACGAATTATCAAATGCTGAATATGAGCCAAATGATGCATGGAATGCCATTGGTACATAAGCGTAACTTCAGACAAGGGAACAGAGGATTGGGATTCTGGATGATAATAGGTTTTTTGAAAATCCTCTGGACTCATCGTATCAAGTATTAATGCCCACTTGGCATGAATCCCATGAACGAGAGGAATTGATTCCGAAGCAGGCAATGCATAATCAGCTAGCTTGGCCCAAGCAGCTTCGTCATACGGCTTAATCGTAGGATTGTGCTCGGTAAGCGCCAATTTGAAGCGCATGAGCGCATTCATATGACTATCGGATAGATGATGGATAACTTCCTTTACAGTCCACCCTCCGCTCCGATATGGTGTATTTAACTGCACTTCTGTAAACTTCTGAACAGTTTCTTCCAAATAATGGGGAAATGATCGAAGATAAGCGCTAGCCTCTTTCAGATTTTGCTCTGAAATGTTCTTTGGCTTCAGAAACTTCCCTAAAGGAAATTTTAATAATTCTATATCTATCATAATTAATCTGTGTGTCCGCTTTTCTAACAGTAAAAAGGAAAAACCATCAAAGGATTTAGTAAACTCTGCAATTAAGGCTACTTCGGTCATCGGTCTTGTACCCTTCAAAACAAAGAAATCAAGTTGATTGGAATCATTTCTGAGAATTAAAATATTTAATTTCCCCCTGCTGCGATTGTTACCAAATCTACATTTTTTGCACCGTTCGCCAAAAGCACATTGGCACATGCACATAAAGTAGCTCCTGTGGTCATCACATCATCTACCAAAAGAATTGACTTATTGGAAGTAGAGGAATGAGAAGAGACATCAAACACATCATCCATATTAGACATTCGCTCCAACCGTGATTTTAGGGTTTGGGTTTCAGTAAATTTCCGACGGATTAACCCATTTACAAGTTTCAAATCTAAAGCCTCACTCAGACCCAAGCCGAATTGTTCACTTTGGTTGTAACCTCTACGGCGTTGCTTCAAGGGGTGTAGCGGAACAGGAACGATAAAATCCCAACACTTTGCAAATCCATTATCAGCGAGAATTTTGCCATATAACACCCCTAATTCCTGTGCTAATTCAGACTTATTTCTATACTTCAGTTGATGAAGAAGCATTTGGCTATTTCCCCCCTTAGTGAATTTCAAATACGCCAACACCATCCCAACGGTGCTCAATCCTTTGACCTTATCGCATAGATCGTTATCAACTGGCCTTAAATGATAACTTGTTACAGGCAAACAACCTTTACACACTAGGCAGAGGTTTTTCTCATAATCATGCAGGGACGTCCCGCAAAGAAGGCAATTGCGGGGAAATACTAAATCCAAAAAATCTTTTACAAAAAATAAACGCATTGTGAAAAAGGCTTGTTCATATCTGCCAAGGGCAAATAGTGGTATATTTGCTACTTAATTCTTTCTAAACTGTTAAGTTAATGAATCTCATAGAGGAATTCAACGGGTATCGCAGCCAAATGAATGATAAGATTTTGGCAGAAGACAATAAGGTAATCAAGCGTATATTTAACCTTGATACCAATGCATTTTCTGAAGGTTCAATAGACACAAAGTCCAAGGAAATGATTGGTTTTTCTTGTTCTATGGTTTTACGATGCGATGATTGTATAAAGTATCATTTAGGTAAATGTCACGAGGCAGGTGTCACGAAAGAACAAATATTTGAAGTATTCTCCATAGCTACTTTGATAGGAGGGACCATTGTAATCCCACACTTAAAAAGAGCAACAGAATACCGGGAAACACTTGTAAATCAATAGATTATAATGTTCAAACGCGATCTAGAATTAGAAAAACGTTGGTCAAAATTATTAGAAGGCCTAAAAGAGACCATAGGTAAAAAACCTACAGACTTAAATGGCGTACTCTTTCTTATTGGTGTTCAAGAACTTGGACAAGGAAATAAGATATTTAGCAAAGAGCAAAAGCAAGATTTGATGCACATTGCTGTTTGTAAAGTATTGAGCTACGATGGGTTCTATGAAATTGATCATATAGACCAAGACGGATGGCCTCATTGGAAACTAATAAAAGATCTCCCACATTTTGATTTATTAGATCAAGAGAAACTTTTAAAGATTCAGGTTTTAGAATATTTTGAAAAGGAATACGAAATAGTAATTAAATAGCTTGTGAAAATAGTATCATATAACGTAAACGGTATTCGTGCGGCAATGAACAAAGGCTTTATAGATTGGCTCAAGAAAATAAACCCAGATGTAATTGGTTTACAGGAGGTTAAGGCTAATCTAGACCAAATAGATGCTACTATTTTTGAAGATTTAGGTTACGAAATATACTGGTATCCAGCAATCAAAAAAGGATATAGTGGAGTAGCTATTTTAACCAAAATAAAGCCAAAATCAGTTAAACATGGTATGAACTATTCGAAATACGATGATGAAGGAAGGTTACTTCAAGTTGATTTTGAAGACTTCTCCTTTCTTACTGCTTATTTCCCTTCCGGCACTACTGGAGATATTCGCCAAACATTCAAATACGAATTCCTTGATGATATATATGGATACACTCAGGATTTGAAAAAAAGTAACCCTAATTTAATTCTAAGTGGAGATTATAATATCTGTCATAAAGCGATAGATATTCATAATCCTAAATCCAATAAAAAAACCTCAGGATTTTTACCAGAAGAGCGAGCTTGGATGGACACCTTTATAGAATCTGGTTTTGTAGATAGTTTCAGGAAGTTTAATGATCAGCCAGACAATTATACATGGTGGAGTTACAGAGCAAATTCTAGGGCAAAGAATTTAGGATGGAGAATTGATTACCATATGGCAACAGCTTCTATGGAAGATCGTATAAAAAGCTCAATCATATTAGCAGATGCAAAGCATTCTGATCATTGTCCCATTCTAATCGAAGTAGAATAAAATTTAGTAGGTAATACTCATTGAATACAATTATGATGAAGAACATAAAAATTTCTATTCCTTCTCTTATAGAGAACATAAAAATGATTGAAAGTTTCATCGACAATGCTCGTGAAAACTTTGAAATCAATGATGATATGTATGGCAATATTATGATTTCGGTAACTGAGTGCATTAGTAATGCAATTATACATGGGAATCGATGTGATAAAAATAAACTCGTTCATTTAGAATTAGCACTTGAAGAAGAATTGCTTTTATTCACTATTCAGGACGAAGGCGAAGGATTTGACTATAATGAGTTGAAAGATCCTACTGCTCCAGAAAATATAGAAAAAACTGGAGGAAGAGGAATATTTCTAATCAAGCATCTTTCGGACGACGTTAAATTCGAAGAAAACGGCAGGAAGACTGTTTTATCGTTTTACATGAATTAAGCTATGCCTATTAATTTCTTTACTGAAGAGGTATCGTTTTCCCTTAAAGAAAAACGGAAAAGGAAAGCCTGGCTAAAAGGCATTGCAGAAACGGAACATCATAAAATCTCAGATCTGAATTACATCTTTTGCTCAGATGAATATTTGTACAACATTAATGTAGAATACTTAGATCATGACACTTATACCGACATCATAACTTTCGATAATTCAGGGAAAGATGGAGAAATATCGGGAGATGTATTCGTAAGCATAGAACGGGTAAAAGAAAACTCACAGACCCTTAAAATCAAAGAAGAGCAAGAACTAAGCAGAGTGATTAGTCATGGTCTTTTTCACCTATTAGGATACAAAGACAAGACAGAAGAAGAAGCAAACCTAATGAGAAGCAAAGAGGAATTTGCAATTAATTTATTCGATAATATTTAAACGTTCCACGTGAAACAGTTACTCTCAAATAAGATTTAAACGTTCCACGTGAAACAGTAACCAAAAAGGATACAATGTTTCCAATATATGACGTCATAGTAGTAGGAGCAGGGCATGCAGGATGCGAAGCAGCACATGCAGCTGCCCAAATGGGCTCTAAAGTATTATTGTGTACAATGAATATGAATACCATTGCTCAAATGTCATGCAACCCAGCAATGGGTGGGGTGGCAAAAGGCCAAATAATTAGAGAAATAGATGCTCTCGGCGGAATGTCAGGTATCATTTCTGATAAATCCATGATTCAGTTTAGGATGCTAAATAGGTCAAAAGGGCCTGCAATGTGGTCCCCAAGATCGCAGAATGATCGCATGAAATTCGCAGAAGAATGGAGATTGGCCTTAGAACAAACTCCTAATGTGGATTTCTGGCAAGAAATGATCACAGGATTAGTGGTCAAAAAGGGAGAATTGAAAGGTGTGAGAACAAGCATAGGGTTAGAGATACTTTCCAAAAGTGTTATTTTAACCAACGGTACATTCCTAAATGGCTTAATTCATATAGGTGAAAAACAATTTGGTGGCGGTAGAACAGGAGAAGCAGCTGCACATGGAATCACAGAACAGCTAGTGGAATTAGGCTTCGAATCAGGTAGAATGAAGACAGGGACACCGCCAAGAGTAGATGGAAGAAGTCTTGATTATTCCAAAATGGAAGTACAAAAAGGAGATGAAAATCCTGAAAAATTCAGCTATTCAGATTCAACTAGTTCTTTGAAAGAGCAAAGAACTTGCTGGATTACTTATACAAACAAAGATGTTCATACAAGCCTAGAAGAAGGATTTGATAGGTCGCCAATGTTCAACGGTAGAATTCAAGGATTAGGCCCAAGATATTGCCCGTCTATTGAGGACAAGATTAATCGTTTCGCAGAAAGAGATCGACATCAAATCTTCGTAGAGCCAGAAGGATGGAATACAGTGGAAATGTACATAAATGGCTTTTCTACGTCACTTCCTGAAGACGTTCAATATAAAGCAATAAGGAAAATTGCAGGATTTGAAAATGCAAAAATGTTTCGCCCAGGTTATGCCATAGAGTATGACTATTTCCCTCCAACTCAATTGAAACTCACGTTAGAAACACAATTGATAGAAAATCTATATTTCGCCGGACAAATAAATGGAACTACAGGGTATGAGGAAGCTGCTTCACAAGGATTAATAGCTGGAATCAATGCAAGCCTCAAAGCTCAGGAAAAGGATCCTTTCCTTCTTAAAAGATCTGATGCATACATAGGAGTATTGATAGACGACCTTATAAATAAAGGCACAGATGAGCCTTATAGAATGTTTACTTCACGAGCCGAGTTTAGACTGTTGCTTCGACAGGACAATGCTGACCTGAGATTGACACAGAAAGGGCACGATGTAGGGTTAGCATCTGAGGAGCGTTTAGATAAAATGAATATAAAAAAAGAACAAACTGCTAAACTTATAAATGACCTTAAACAAAAGAAATTCTCTCCAGAAAGTATAAATAGAGGTTTGGAGGAATCTGGAACAGCTACAATTAAAGAAAAGATATCTGCTGAAAAGCTTTTGAAACGACCACAAATTGGTCTTCAAACTTTGAAAACTTTCAATACTGAAATTCACGACTATCTTTCTAAATACGCAAATAATGTATTAGAACAAGCTGAAATACAAATCAAGTACGATAGCTATATAGAGAAAGAACAGCAGATGGTAGAAAAGTTAAGTAGTATGGAAAACTTTAAAATTCCATTAAAATTTGACTACATAGCTATTCCTGCACTTTCATCTGAAGGAAAGCAAAAATTAACAAAAATAAGACCAGAAACGATGGGCCAAGCTTCGAGAATAAGCGGGGTAACCCCAGCAGATTTATCTATCATCACTGTTTACCTTGGAAGATAAAATGCTAGAAAGACTTACTAAATGTCCACTCTGCAAGAGTGGACATTTTCTTAACTATCAAAAAATAAAAGATTTTGCTGTAAGCCAAGCTTCGTTCACTATTTGCAACTGTACAAACTGTGGATTGAAGTTCACTAACCCGAGACCAACAGAAGAAGCTGTTGCACCATACTACGATTTTCCAGCGTATTTCTCACATGATAATAAGGCAAAAAATCTAACTCAGTTGGTATATCAGAGCGTTCGTAAATATGCTGTATCACAAAAATTGAAACACTTAGCAAGTTTAAAACCTCTAAAAGGTAAATATCTGGATTATGGTTGTGGAACTGCGGAGCTACTCACCAAAGCAAATAAGAACGGATGGAAAGTAACCGGGATAGAGCCAAATGAAAAGGCTAGAAATCTTGCAAATTTAAAATTAGAAGGAAAAATCTATGAGACTATTGATGAACTGGCAAAAGGAAGTTCATTTGATATTATTACCCTTTACCATGTGCTAGAACACGTTCATTTACTCAGAAAAACAGTAAAAAAACTTATAAAGCACTTAAAATCAGATGGTTATATAATATTAGCCGTACCAAATCCTGAAAGTCACGATGCTATAAAATATGCCAAACATTGGGCCGGATGGGATGTGCCAAGGCATCTCTATCACTTCAATCATCAAGCCATACAAAACTTCGGAGAGATCTTTGATTTACAGCTAAATAAGGAAATGCCAATGCGCTTTGACAGCTTTTACGTTTCCTTATTATCGGAAGGCTATATAAATCCAAACCAATCCATAGTAAAGAAATACTGGAAGGCTATTATCTCAGGAAGTAAGTCTAACAAAGAAGCAGCTAAGACTACGGGAAATTATTCTAGTAACTTATTCGTTTTCAAAAAGAAGTGAAAAAAAATAACCTAATCATACTTTTAATTATAGGCATATTAGCTTTTTCTTGTGCCAAACAAAGCACGCCCATGGGCGGGCCACGAGATGAAGATCCTCCAAAAATCTTAGACATGATTCCAAAAGATCAAAGTCTGAATACCAAACCAAAGGAGATTATCATAACGTTTGACGAATACATCAAACTGGATAACGCCAACAAGAACATCCTGATCACGCCCAGAATAAACAAAGATGAGGTTATCATCACAGCAATAAAAAACACATTAGTACTAGCGCTAAATCAGGAATTAGAAGATAGCACAACTTACGTTTTCAACTTCCAAAAATCTGTTCAAGACCTTTCAGAAGGAAATCCTGTAGAAAATTTGAAGCTGGTCTTTTCTACCGGAGCAAGCATAGACAGTCTCACATTCACGGGTTCTGTCAATACTTATTTCCCAGGAAGAAGTGACAAGCTAGAAGATGCAATTGTAGGGCTTTATCCATTGGATGATACTACAAACGTATTTACAGCGCCACCGTATTATTTGACGCAAGTCGACACAGTAGGAAAGTTTCATATCACCAATATCAAAGCTGGCAAATACCTTGCGTTTGCATGGCTAGACGATAATAATAGCCTAAAGGCAGAATATAAATCAGAAGCATTTGATTTTATCAGAGACACTATCAACATAAATCAAAACATAGACGGTATTCATTTTAATCTTTCCAAAGGAGATCAAAATCCTATCAGGTTACTTAGATCTTCGCCAACAGTATCAAATTATACAATTGTCTTAAATAAAACACCTGTTGAAATATCTTTAGAAAATGAAAAACTAGGCACCGATATATTTTATACGCTAGGCGACAAAAGAATTATTCTCTATTCCGAAGAGCCGATTGTAGATAGCTTAGCATTCAATATCAATTTGATTGACTCTGTAGGATACCAAGTTGATTCCCTCATATGGGCAAAATTTGAAGACTCAGAAAGAAAAGCTGATAAACTAACAGTTAATCCAAATTCTGGTAAAAGCTTTTATCAGAATATTCCAGTAGAATTAACATTTAACAAACCTCTTAAAAGCATCAATTACGATTCACTCTATTTAGCATACGATACAGCCTCCGTCATTCCGATTACACCAGATATGTTGAGTTTCAGAGATTCTCTAAGAAGAGATGTACTCAAAATAAACCTGATCGTACCTGATTCCTTACCGTATGAGCTTTTCACAGTAAAGGCTGCTGATTCTACTTTTATGGATATTGAGGGTCAATACAACGAAGTAAAACTTGCTGCTAACTATAAAAAGCTTAAAAAAGAAACTCTTGCAGATGCAATCACAGGAACTATTGAAGGAGCGGAAGGACCATTTATTGTTCAATTATTGAATAGCAAAGGAGAGTTAAAAAGAGAAGCATACTTTGCTAGTGGAAATAAATTTGCCTTTAACCTGATAGAAGCGGGAATTTATCAAATCAGAATAATAGAGGATTCAAACGGAAATCATCGTTGGGATCCTGCCAATTATGAAGAAAGACGATATGCCGAGCGAATCTTTTACTACGTAGATTTAGAGACAGGAAATAGAGATATATCAATCAGAGGAGGTTGGACTTTAGAAGATCTTATGATCAGATCAACTCCAAAAACAGGCTTGAAAACAGTCCAAAATTAGAAGTGGATAAGTATCATTTCAACTGTGGATAAGAGTGGACTACTTAACGATAACTCACCACTTATCCACGCAGCCTTATTAAGCTAATACTGCGAGTAACAATTTTGGGGAAAAGCCAACAGTTATCCACCAAGCAAACTCATTCTATCCACAGCCATTTTCTCAACAGTGAATAAGTAGGTAATAATCCACAAAAAACAGCCTAATGATTTACTTTGATCACTAACAGCTACTTGCATGTGGACAACAAGAGGACAACCCGTGGGAAACTCAAATGTTACCAAGGCATAAACGTTGAGAAGAATAATTCACCTTCTTTTCCACAAATCCACACTCCTAATAACCTTAATAAGGAATTTTTTAAAAAATCTATTTTACAACTATTATAAAAAGAGAGCGTGGATAACTCTTTGTAATGGACTCATATTTTGGTAATATTATAAGGTACCAAAATAATAAACCATGAAGCCTACCAGACTTTTTGATTTGATTCCCCATCAGATCGCTACTTATGATAAAGAGATAGCGCTATCAAAAAAAGAAAATGGAGTCTGGAAATCTTTTTCATCCAGAGAAATCAAAAAAATCACAGACAATTTGAGTTTGGCTTTTCTAAAGACTGGAGTCAAAGGAGGTGAAAAAATAGCAATCATTTCAAATAACTGCCCTGAGTGGAATTTTGTTGATTTAGCTCTACAGCAGATTGGAGCTATTTCAGTGCCTATGTATCCCACGATCACATCTGCTGACTACGAGTATATTTTTGAGCATGCAGAAGTAAAAATTATTTTTGTGGGTGATTCGGTGATTTATGAAAAAGCAAAAGAAGCTTCAGGGGATCGATTGATCTATAGTTTTGAAAAATTGGAAGGAGCTGTTTTCTGGGAAGATTTCTTGGCTATAGGGGTAAATGAGGACATTCTAGATTTAGAGAATGCAAAGGAGCAGGTGAAACCAAGCGATCTTTTCACGATTATATATACTTCAGGTACCACTGGCAGGCCAAAAGGTGTGATGCTTAGCCATACGAATGTTCTTTCAAATGTAGTAGCTATAGCAACAAGTATGACCCCTGCAAAAGGCTCATCTAGAGTTTTGAGTTTTTTACCACTCTGTCATATTTATGAGCGCACGGGTTCATTTTGCTTTATGTATTTGGGATTCTCTATTTATTATGCAGAAAGCATAGAGCAGTTGGGAGACAATATGAAAGAAATCAAACCGCATGCTTTCAATACTGTTCCACGTCTTTTGGAGAAAATCTACGATAAAATTGTGGCCAAAGGATATGCGCTTTCCGGAATTAAAAAAAGCCTTTTCTTTTGGGCGTTAAACCTAGGCTTAGTATATGATCCTGCAAAGGAAATGGGTGCTTGGTATGATTTTAAGTTGAAAATGGCGAACAAACTTATCTTCAGTAAATGGAGGGAAGCACTAGGCGGAGAAGTGATGCAGATCAATTCTGGTGCTTCAGCTTTGCAACCTAGATTGGCTAGAGTTTTCTGGGCTGCTGGGATTAAGGTCTGTGAGGGGTATGGCCTTACAGAGACTTCGCCTGTGGTTTCAGCCTCAGTGTGTACTCATGAAGAGATGAGAATTGGCTGGGTTGGGAAAATAGTGAAAGATGTAAAGGTCAAAATCGCAGAAGATGGCGAAATTCTCATTCACGGACCCAACGTCATGCAAGGTTACTACCGGCAGCCTGAAATGACTGCAGAGGTGCTTAAAAATGGCTGGTTTCATACAGGAGACATTGGAGAGCTCGATGGAGAATTCTTAAAGATCACAGATCGCAAGAAGGAAATGTTTAAAACATCAGGTGGAAAATATATTGCACCGCAGCTCTTGGAGAACAAATTCAAAGAATCATCGCTGATTGATCAATTGATTGTTCTTGGAGAAAATAGAAATTATCCTTCGGCTCTAATCGTTCCAAGTTTTGACGGCTTGAGAGAATATTGCAAGCATAAGGGCATGCCCTATACTGCAGATGAGGAGATGATCCAAAAGCCAGAAATAATTGATAAGTATGATAGAGAGCTAGAGCAGCTGAACAAGTATTTTGGTAAATGGGAGCAAATTAAGCGCTTTAAACTTTTACCGGAATCTTGGGGAATTGAATCAGGAGAATTGACTCCGACGATGAAATTGAAACGCAAAGTCATCCATCAAAAATTTGAAAAAGAAATAGAAGAACTATATCATGATTGATGTAATTCAACTGCTACTTATTCCTAATTTTTTAACATCAGTAGAAATTTTTTAAAAAAGTAAATTTTCTTCCATTTTATTACGAATTGCTACTATAATAAACCATATAGTTATATTTTATCCTTTGATTCTTAAGTTTTACAAGATAGTATTTGTGATGCATGCATAACTTTTTTAAAATATAGTATGCATGCCTACATTATTTTTTATAACTTAGGAAACATATAAATTGAAGCATTCTGTAGAGATGAAGAGAGAAGAAACAGTTGATTATCATATTAAAAGTGCTTGGCATGCCATCTCAAGAATGTATAATCAGCAAGCCGCAACCGAGGGATTTACAACTGCTATCGGTTTTGTGTTGATCAATATCAATTCTAAAGAAGGAACGCCAGCTACCAAAATTGCTCCACAGATTGGTTTAGAGACTAGAAGTCTAACGCGTATGCTGAAGACGATGGAAGAAAAAGGGCTGATTTTCAAAAAGCCAGACTTGGTAGACAAGCGTTCAGTGCGGATTTATCTTACAGAAGAAGGGAAAAGAATCAAAGCTATTTCCGTTAATACAATACGAGAATTTAATGAGCAAGTACGTGAAGTAGTCAGTGAAGAAGATCTTAATGGCTTTTTCAGCGTATTTGAAAAGATACAGCTTGTGATCGATCAGGTCCAAACTGTGAAAGGAGTGGATTTTAACAAATCAATATTTGAATTATAAACCAATAACCGCCACTAGGTTAATAAGACCAAAAGCCCAAAATTATGAACAGAACCATTAAAAAAGTTGCCGTTTTAGGTTCGGGAGTTATGGGATCCAGAATTGCCTGTCATTTTGCCAATATCGGCGTACAGGTACTTTTATTGGACATTGTACCTTTTGAACTCACAGAGCAGGAACAGAAAAAAGGACTGACAAAGGAAGATCCTATTGTCAGAAACCGAATAGTAACGAGTGCTTTGCAAAGTACGCTGAAGTCAAATCCTTCAGCGATCTACGATAAGGCATTTGCAGCTAGAATTACTACTGGGAATTTCGATGATGATCTACCAAAAATCAAAGATTACGATTGGGTAATTGAGGTAATTGTTGAGCGACTGGATATTAAGCAATCACTTTTTGAGAAAGTCGAGAAATACCGTAAGCCAGGTACGCTGATCACTTCCAATACTTCTGGAATTCCTATGCACATGATGTGTGATGGGAGATCTGAGGATTTTCAGGAGAATTTTGTAGGAACGCACTTTTTCAATCCACCGAGATATTTAAGACTTTTAGAGATCATTCCTGGTCCAAAAACGAAGCCAGAAATAGTGGAATTTATGATGGAATACGGTGATAAATTTCTAGGTAAAGAAACCGTGCTTTGTAAAGATACGCCTGCATTTATTGCCAATAGAATAGGTGTGTACGCAATTATATCTGCGATGCATACTATCGAAAAAATGGGCTTTGGAGTATCTGAAGTAGATAAATTGACAGGAACTCTTATTGGTCGGGCGAAATCAGCCACTTTCAGAACAATGGATGTAGTTGGGTTGGATACGACGGTAAATGTTGCTAACAACCTATACAAAGCTTTACCAAATGATGAGTCAAGAGAGAAATTCAAGCTTCCAAAAATTGTAGAAGTTCTTTACAACAATAAGTGGTTTGGAGATAAAACAGGCCAAGGTTATTTCAAAATGATCCGTCATGAAGACGGAACAAAAGAATTGAAGGAAATTGATTTCGATACTTTTGAATATAAGGATGTAGAAAAGCCAAAGTTCAAAGCGTTAGAAGCCGCGAAAGAATTTGAAGACCTCAGAAAAAGAATCAAGTTCTTGGTGAATTTTGATGATAAAGCTGGGGAATTCTACCGTGCCACTTATTATGATTTGTTCAGATACTGTTCAAATCGCATCCCTGAGATTTCCGACGAATTGTATAGAATCGATCAGGCTGTTTCGGCAGGTTTTGGCTGGGAGCTCGGTCCTTTCGAAACATGGGATGTCCTCGGTGTCAACGAGACTGTGGCCAAAATGGAATCAGCTGGTGAGAAGCCTGCAGCGTGGGTTTATGAAATGCTCGAAGTAGGAAATGAGTCTTTTTACAAAGTAGAAAATGGCAAAAAGCACTACTACGACATTCCCAGTAAATCTTATCTAGAAATTCCTGGTCTTGATGAATTCATCATTTTGGATACGCTGAAATCAGCTGGGAAGAAAATTTGGAACAATCCAGGTGCCTCTGTTTATGATCTAGGTGATGATGTGATCGGACTGGAATTCCACACGAAAATGAATTCTATGGGACAGGAAGTCATAGAGGGTATCAATACTGCAATCGGTATGGCTGAGAAGTCTCACAAAGGGCTGGTGATCGGCAATGAAGGAGCTAATTTCTCCGCTGGAGCAAATCTGGCTATGCTGTTTATGTTTGCTGGCGATCAGGACTATGACGAGATCAATCTGATGATAGCACAATTCCAGAATACCATGATGCGCGCTCGTTTTTCTTCTGTTCCGGTGGTAGTAGCGCCGCATAATATGGCATTAGGTGGTGGATGTGAACTTTCGCTTCACTCTGATCACGTTCAGGCTCATGCGGAACTGTACATGGGATTGGTAGAAGTTGGTGTGGGTTTGATTCCAGCTGGTGGTGGTACTAAGGAGATGACGCTTAGATTTTCCAATAGTTTGATCGCGGGAGATGTGGAATTGAATCAGTTACAGGAATACTTCCTAAATATCGCTATGGCAAAAGTTTCCACTTCAGCTGAAGAAGCTAGAAACTTGGGCTATTTAAGAAAATCAGATGGAGTCTCGTTGAATAGAAAGCGTCAATTGGCAGAGGCAAAAACGAAAGTGCTGTCCATGCACGAAGCAGGATACACTCAGCCAATTGAGCAGACAAATATTAAAGTATTGGGTAAAGAGTCGCTGGCATTATTTGATGCAGGAGTGACAGGAATGCAATACGGCGCATATATCTCCGATCATGATGCGAAGATTGCTAGAAAACTTGCTTGGGTGATGTCTGGAGGAGATTTGTCTTCGCCAACCGAAGTTTCGGAACGCTACTTATTGGATTTGGAGCGTGAAGCATTCTTAAGCCTTACTGGTGAGAAGAAAACATTGGAAAGAATTCACAGTATTTTATTCAAAGGAAAACCGTTGAGAAATTAGTAGCAAGTAGCCAGACATAAGTAGCAAGAGTAGAGCCTAGAGCAAAGAACCTAGAATCAAGATTTAAACTTTAGAATTATGCACAACTTCAAAGAGCTTAAAGTATGGCAGAAGTCAGTTGATTTTGCTGTAAAAATTTATTCCGTCACAAAGTCATTTCCGAATGAAGAAAAATTTGGTCTGATTTCTCAAATGAGAAGAGCTGGAGTTTCTATTCCTTCAAATATTGCAGAAGGTTGTGCAAAAACTTCAGGGAAATCGTTCGGTAATTCTCTAGAAATAAGTCTAGGAGAGAGCTTCGAACTAGAAACTCAGATGATAATATCAGAGCGTGTTGGAATTCTTGATTCAGAAACTGCAAGGGAAATGGAACGTGATATTACAGAAGTTCAACGTATGATCACGGGTCTTAAAACTTCAATCGAATCAAAATCTTGATACTAACTACTTAATACTCAAAACAAGGTTCTTGATTCTAAAATCTTGACTCTTTTAATCCCAAATAACTAATAAACACAACAATCAATGGAAGCATATATAGTAAACGGATATAGATCAGCGGTTGGAAAGGCCAAAAAAGGAGGCTTTAGATTTTACCGTCCTGATGATTTGGCGACAGATGTGATCACTCACTTGTTGGCAAATACACCGGGTCTGGAAGCCAAAATGGTGGATGACCTAATCGTGGGAAATGCAGTTCCTGAAGCAGAGCAAGGCATGCAAATGGGAAGAATGATTTCCCTGATGGCTTTGGGAGTTTCTAATCCTGGTTTTATTGTTAACCGTTATTGCGGTTCGGGAATTGAAGCTATTGCCTTGGCAGTAGGAAAAGTGAAAGCTGGAATGGCAGATTGTATCATCGCAGGTGGAACAGAATCCATGTCTTTAGTTCCTATGATGGGCTACAAGACCGTGTTGAATTATAAAATAGCGACTGAGCACCCTTCTTATTATATCAGTATGGGATTGACCGCTGAGGAATTAGCAAAGGAATACGGCATCACCCGGGAAGAATCTGATGCTTTTTCTGTCAAGTCTCATGAGAAAGCACTAGCCGCAATAGCAGCTGGGAAATTCAAAGATGAGATCGTTCCAGTAGAAGTTGAAGAGACATATGTGGATGAAAAAGGCAAAAAGAAAACCAGAAAATATATAGTTGACACGGATGAAGGACCTCGTCCAGGTACTACGATGGAGGTATTGTCAGGATTGAAACCAGCTTTCAAAAATGGTGGTCAAGTTACTGCAGGGAATTCTTCTCAAACTTCTGATGGTGCTGCTTTCGTGGTTGTGATGTCTGAGCGAATGGTGAAGGAGTTGAATATTGAGCCTATTGCTAGAATGATGTCGTATAGCGCTGCAGGAGTGGATCCTAGAATTATGGGAATAGGCCCAAAAGTCGCTGTTCCAAAAGCACTGAAACAAGCTGGATTAACCTTGAATGATATTGATTTGATCGAGCTGAATGAAGCTTTTGCTGCGCAAAGTTTATCAGTCATTAAAGCGTTAGATCTCAATCCAGATATCGTGAATGTAAATGGAGGGGCTGTTGCCCTCGGTCACCCACTGGGATGTACAGGAGCAAAGCTTTCCATTCAGATATTCAATGAACTTCGGCGCCAGAACAAAAAGTACGGACTAGTCACAGCTTGTGTAGGTGGTGGTCAGGGTGTAGCTGGAGTTTATGAGCTATTGAAATAAGCACCCAAAACTTCATCATTAGAAATTCAGCGTTTTACATTCTGAATTTTAGAAATTTTCAGTTTCGAATGATGCATAAGAAATGATGAAAAATGAAGTGAATTCCGATGATAAGTCTCATGTCTTACATCTAAAAACTTAAGTCTTAGAAACAATGGCAACAAAATCAACCCAAGGAGGAGAATTCCTCATCAAGGAAACGGATGCGCAAGACATCTTTATCACAGCAGAATTTACAGAAGAACAACGAATGATGGCTCAGGCCTGTCAGGATTTCATAGATACGGAGATCACGCCACATGTGCAGGAGATCGATAGCATGAAAGACCCTGATCTTGTTCCTCGAATTTTCAAAAAAGCCGGAGACCTAGGCCTTTTGGGAATCACTGTTCCTGAAGAATATGGGGGAATGGGTATGAGTTTCAATACTTCCATGCTGATTGCGGATATCATCGGCGCGGCGGGTTCCTTCTCTACTACTTATGGTGCACATACTGGTATTGGGACGCTTCCAATCTTATATTACGGCACAGAGGATCAGAAGAAAAAATATTTACCAAAGCTCGCTACTGGCGAATGGGCAGCTTGTTATTGCCTTACTGAGCCAGATGCCGGATCTGATGCAAATAGTGGTAAAACCAAAGCGACACTCACTGATGATGGTAAAACCTACCTACTCAACGGGCAGAAAATGTGGATCTCAAATGCAGGATTTGCAGACCTATTCATCGTTTTCGCCAAAATCGAAGATGATAAAAACCTAACAGCTTTCATCGTAGAGAAGTCTTTTGGCGGAATCACGATGAACGAAGAGGAGAAAAAGATGGGAATCAAAGGCTCATCTACTCGTCAGGTGTTCTTTAACGATTGTCCTGTGCCAGTGGAGAATATGCTTTCTGATCGTCAGAACGGGTTCAAAATCGCAGTGAATATCCTGAACATCGGTAGAGTAAAACTTGGCGCTGGAGTTTTGGGAGGTGTTCGGACGGTTACCACACATGCCATAAAATATTCTACGGAGCGGAAGCAATTTGGCGTTAGTATCAATTCATTTGGCGCGATCAAATCGAAGCTTGCTGAGATGGCTACCCAAGCCTACGTTTCTGAAGCGCTTTGTTACCGTGCTGGTCAGGACATTGAGAATAAGATCATCTCACTTGAAGACGAAGGAATGGATGCAAATGAGGCCAAACTGAAAGGCGTGGAAGCATTTGCTATAGAATGTGCGATTGCAAAAGTGCAATGTTCTGAAGTGTTGGATTATGTGGTGGATCAAGGAGTTCAGATCTACGGTGGTATGGGTTACTCAGCCGATGCACCGATGGAGCGCGCTTACCGTGATGCTAGAATATCCAGGATATATGAAGGAACGAATGAAATCAACCGTATGCTGATGGTCGGTATGCTACTGAAGCGTGCGATGAAAGGTGAGATTAATTTTTTCGATCCAGCCATGGCCGTTTCCAAAGAACTTATCTCTGTTCCGTCATTTGAGACTATTGATACTTCTGAGCTTTTCGCAGCTGAGAAAGAAGTGCTGAAAAAGCTGAAGAAAGTTTTTCTAATGGTAGGTGGAAAAGCCGCCATGACACTTCAGGATAAAATCGAGGATGAGCAGGAAATCATGATGAATCTTGCTGATGTGATGATTGAGATCTACGCGAGTGAGTCTGCAATTTTGCGTACCGAAAAGCTAGTTTCAATGAAAGGAGAAGAAGCCTGCAAGTATCAAATCGCAATGGCGCAGATCTATCTTTCTGAGGCGGTTGACAAAATCAATACAGCGGCAAAAGAAGCGATTGGTAGCTTCACCACTGGTGATGAGCAAAAAGTGATGCTAATGGGATTGAAGAGATTTACTAAATCAGAACTTTACAATACCAAAGAATTGAGGAGACAAATTGCTGATTATATGATTGAGCAAGGGAAATATCCATTTTAACATTGTGATAAATTGAGTACCAAAGCCTCCGAAATGAAAGAGTTCGGAGGCTTTTTTTATTCAAAAATGTGTAACTTATTTATTATATAAATTATTGAACCTCAATATCTAAGATCAAAAATAAAAAGAAATGAAGATAGTCTATGCCCTAATTGTATTTGGATTACTAGGAGTAGCAGTAGCCATGCAGCTTTTGAAGCCCGAACCAATCAAAGAGTTATTGAACTCATTCAACCCAGAGCAAAAGGCAAAAGCAATTTATGCTTTGGATGACCCCAAGAAAGTGGATTGGCATTTTTTCCCTAGCACCATGTTTGTGCGTGAGGGAGTCCCTATTAAAGAAATGAATCCTACCCAAAGAACACTTGTTCATTCGGTATTGAAATCTCTTCTCTCCAAATCTGGCTATGAAAAAACCCTAGAAATAATGGAGTTGGAAAATGTCCTTAGAAGTTTTGGAGAAGATTCGGTCATACGCGATTCTGAGAAGTACTTTATTTCCTTTTACGGCGACCCGATGACGGATGATCTTTATTCCATGTCGTTTGAAGGACACCATATATCCTTGAATTTTACGATCAGTGGTGATGAAGTGGTAGCTTCACCTAGATTTTTTGGTGCCAATCCTGCCATGATTCCAGAAGGACCTAGAAAAGGCGAGCGGACGTTGGCGGTGGAAGAAGATCTTGGTTTTGACCTGATCAATTCAATGGATTCGCAGCAACTGCAAAAGGCAATTTTTCAGGAGGAATCTTTCAAAGATATTGTAACCCTCAACTTGCCTGAGATCAGCCCAATGAAACCTGAAGGAATTCGGTATTCGGAACTAAATCCAAGCCAACAAAAACAGGTAATTCAGATCATTGATCAGTATTTGTATAACATGCCAAGTAAGATAGCAAATGAAAGAAGGAAGCAAGTCATGTCAGAGGATTTGTCAGACCTCTATTTTGGATGGGTAGGGTCAAAGGTGCTAGGTTCGGCTCATTATTATCGAATTCAAGCTAAATCATTTTTGATCGAGTTTGATAATTCCCAAAATAATGCCAATCATATTCATACCGTTTGGAGAGATTTCGAAGATGATTTTGGAAGAGACTTAATTAGGGAGCATTATGCACAGTCTCATGCTCATTGATTTTTGGTATAAGGCAGTGGTGCGATACTAGAAAATCAATACATCTGAATCTATGGTTAACCAGTAGAATGCCCTGTAAAAGCTTGACATATTTTTCGTATGATATGGGAGATTTTACTATTCACCCTGGATTAATCTAGGAGAGAAGGGCGGCTTTACTGCTTAACTTTTCACCTTTTATCGAATCAAGTTTTTATTACAAATTTAGTACGCAATGAGTACGATCGAGCCTTTTAAAATTATTGGAATTTCAGTTAGAACTTCAATTACCCCAGAAAATGGAGGGGAAAATTTGAGGGCACTTTGGGGAATATTTTTTTTGTAGAGCAGATTGGGGCAGAAATAACTGGAAAAGTCAGTGAGGCTATTTATGCTATCTATACAGATTACGAGTCTGATTACAGAGCAGAATATACCTGTCTTATTGGTTATCAGGTGGATAGATAATACAACGTAGCTGAAAGTCTTGTGGCTAGAGAATTTATCGGAGGCAAGCATATTAAGTTTGTGGCTAAAGGGAAAATGCCTGAATCGGTCGCGCAAACCTGGCAGGAAATCTGGGTTAAGGATGCGGAGTTGAACAGAAAATATACGGCTGATTTCGAAGTCTATGGTTCCAAATCGCAACAAGGTGATAATTCGGCCGTTGATATCTTTATCGCTGTGAAATAGGGATTCAAGCCAATTGTGTTGCTTAAAAATACTTGGAATGTCAGATTGGGAGTTGCAAAATTCCCGCTACCTTAACAGAATCAGTAACATCATCTCTCCAATGAAACTATGGCTAAACAACCAGAAGGTAAACCTAAGAACGATAAATCTGCGGCTACCAAAACTCTGAAAGAAAAGCGAGCTGATAAAGCCGCTAAAAAGGAAAGTAAGAAAAACAATTAATTTTAATTGAATCAGCAGGAGCCTAAAACTCCTGCTTTTTTTGATTTAAACCACAGTGTTCACTGCGTTTAGCGTATAGGTTGCAGCTCATTGGTGTAGATGGCTTGAGTAGGCAGAAATCCTCTCCAGAAGCTATAATTTGAATAAACTTCATTCGAATTTTACGAGATTCTTTGCCTTCATAGCGCCTTTGTAGTGAGAATAATTCTTTCAATCCATGTGTCTGGATGAAGATTAATCTAACTTGATTCTCTCAAATCAATATTTCTAATCAATGCCAAACGAGCAGCCTGATCAAGTCAGTTTAAGAGAGGCGACTTCCATCGGAATAGGTGGTATGGTGGGCGGAGGAATTTTTGCAGTGCTTGGGCTAGCAGTTTCCTTAGCCAAAGGCGGAACACCTGTTGCGTTCTTGATTGCTGGTATACTTTCACTCGTTACCTCTTACAGCTATGTGAAGTTGTCCTTGGCATTTCCAGATCGTGGTGGTACGGTTAAATTCATCAATGAGGGTTTTGGTAAAACGATTTTTAGTGGTGGAATTAATAACCTGCTGTGGATAAGTTACATCATTATGCTTTCTCTCTATGCTTCAGCCTTTGGGTCTTATGCGCCTAATCTATATGAAATCACAGGAAGTAAAAGTCTAGATTTTCATCTTTATGCTAGTGCAATCATCGTTTTTGCAACAGCCATAAACTATTACAGCATCAAGGTGGTGGGAGCCATTGAATCCTATGCGGTTATCATTAAGCTAATTATACTTTTAGGCTTTGTGGGAGTTGGCGCTTATGGCTTGATTGGTAATGAAAATCTTGCCCAGCTTTCCTTTTCTAACTGGGAAAGTCCAATGCAGCTGCTTACTGGAGGTATGGTGATTTTTGTAGCCTATGAAGGTTTTGAATTGATAGCCAATGCAGCACCAGATATCAAAGACCCTGAGAAAAATATTCCCAAGGCGTATTATTACTCTGTGATTTTCGTGATAATCCTATATATCATTATAGCAATTGTCACCGTGGGGTCACTGCCTTTTGGCGAGATAGCAAAAGCAGAGGATTATGTTTTGGCGGAGGCGGCGAAGCCTATGCTTGGCAAAACTGGATTCACAGTAATTACTATCGCAGCATTGATTTCGACCTTTTCGGCTATTAATGCATCACTTTATGGTGGAAGCCGAGTGAGTTATGAAATTGCTCAAGACAATGAACTTCCGCATGAGTTGACTAGTCAACTATGGAATCAACCCGTAGGTCTTATGATCACGGCTTTCCTGACTCTTGTGATTACGAACACACTTGAATTAGCAAGTATTTCTGTTGCAGGGAGTATCGGTTTTCTGTTGATTTTTTCTATGGTTAATCTGGTAGCATACAAGCGCTCTGCAGATGTGAAGAGTAAAAAGTCAATTACACTTTTGGGAGTGATTCTATGTGGAATAGCAACTCTGGTATTGATTGTGCAGCAGTTTGCCTCGAATATCCTTGGAGTGTCCATAGCGCTTGGCATCATTGCTACTTGCTTTTTGGTAGAGTGGCTTTATAAAAAAACAGAAAAGGATAACTAGAAATCAGAAAGCTAAATACCTTTTCATTATTCAATTAGAATTGATTTTTTGTCCACAGTTTTTAGTCTATATTTGAGCCTATTGCACGGGGTGTCTATCTTTTAGTTAGGCTGAGAAAATACCCGAATTACCTGATTTGGATCATGCCAACGTAGGGATGCTTAAGGAAGAAAACGCCTTTGTTTTCTCTAGGTTGTCTGACCGCAGGTAATGCAGTTAACATTTTTGCAACCTAAAATTCCTTATGGAACTCGAGAAAAATAAGTTCGAATTACTACCAGATGCACAGAAAAATTGGCAAAATCGACCAGAATGGTTTTTCAATCGTGCGCACACTGACACCTATGAACTTTGGTATGAGGGGCGTTATAAACGTGCTGAAGTTTGGCAAAAGAAAGTCATGGAGCAGTTGGTGTCCAAAGACAAGCGAGTAAAAACACTCTTGGAATTTGGCTGCGGGACAACCCGTTTTACGCGCTGGTGGAAGGAAATCGGCATTAAAGCCACTGGTGGAGACATTTCTCCATTGATGCTTTCTCAGGCTGTGCATTTGTTCGATGGCGACCTGGTCATGGCGGATTCGCATCACATGCCATTCAAAGATCATACGTTTGATTCGCTGGCTTTCATCACTACGTTCGAGTATTATAAGGATCCGGTCAAAGTAATCCGAGAATCAGCACGTGTTGCCAAATACGGAATAGCAATGGGGATGATGAATCGGAATTCTCCAAAGGTGCTCAGACGTAGGGTACAACAGCTTTTTGGTAAGAATCCATTTTATGTCACTGCTACTTTCTATACACCAGAGACGCTAATAGCCATTATCGAAGAGGCGCTACAAGGAAGGGAATACACTATAGAATGGTCTTGCACCGGATTACCAAAATGGTTTCCTGTCCAGCAGTGGAGCGTCCCTTACGGTGACTTTTTCGGATTGTATGTCAAACTGAACGATGTAGAATAATGGCTGACCAACTCGGTAAAATCAACTTTCAGGGATATCAGGATTTGCTCGCTGGGAGATTAGGCGCTTCGCGAAAAGAGGTGAAGCAGGGCCCGGCATTTGGAGTAGACGTATCTATCACATCGATTTCAGGAGGTATGGCTTTGGCAGCAACCAGCGATCCACTTTCCCTGATTCCTTCATTGGGTTTGCAGGAATCTGCCTGGCTAAGTGTGCATTTGATGGCAAACGATATGGCTACGACTGGCTTTGCTCCTCAATATGGGCAGTTTGTTTTGAATTTACCAGACACGCTTTCAAAGACAGATTTTAGTACGTATTGGGGATTTATCGATCAATTTTGTAAGGAAATCGGTATAGCAATCACAGGTGGACATACAGGTTTTGTGGCAGGGCAAAATTCCACTTTTGCAGGTGGAGGCACGCTGATGACTATTGCTCCTGAGAAGGAAATGATTTGCGCAACTGGTGCACAAGTAGGCGATGCTATTCTGGTGACGAAATCATGCGGACTGACTGCCACAGCGATTTTGGGAATGAGTTTTCCTGATACAGTCACACAGAAGCTTGGAGCAGAAGTTTACCATTCTTCTTGTGAGCAGTTTTACCAAACATCCTCGCTTCATGACGCACTTTGCGCCGCAGGGATAACGAGTAAATTTCCTGAGATACATGCGATGCATGATGTGACAGAAGGGGGCGTTTTGGGAGCTATTTATGAACTAGCAGTTGCATCGGATAAAGGTGCTTTTATCCAAGACGAATTACTTCCTATAGGAAATACAGCTTCTGCGATTGCAGCATTGTTTGGTCTCGATCCCCGCTATTGCGTGGGTGCGGGATCTATGATCATTGCCTGCGATCCTATTAAATCTCAAGATGTACTTAGAAGGCTGAGTGAAAATGATATTCCCTGCACTGAAGTAGGAAGAATAACTGAAAAAGAGGCTGGAATGCAAATTCAAAAGTCTGGGTTAACTTCTCCCCTAGCCTATGTGGAAACGGATCCCTATTGGGCCGCTTATTTTAACGCCTTGAAAGCCGGATGGAAATGAAGCAACTAGCTAGTATTAATCCTGGTATTTATTTGGTGATCGATCCTTCTATGGAAGAAAATCAGCTTTTGGAAACTCTGGAAAAGACCATTACCGCAAAGCCATGTGCGTTACAGATTTGGGATAATTTTCATTCTCATGATCAGGTTTCCTCACTGATAAGTAAAATAAAATCAATTTGCAGAGGTACAGGAATCCCCGTTTTGATTAATAATCATCCTGAATGGGCCGAACTATTTGGCCTGGATGGCGTGCATTTTGATGAGCTGCCAGCTGAATATTTATCATTAATTCCAGCGCTTAAGCAACAGGGAAAAATTATTGGTGTTACAATAAATAATGACTTCAAATTGATTCAGAGTGTCCTATCGGCGGATGTTGATTACCTCTCCTTTTGCTCTATGTTTACTTCTTCCACATCCAATAGTTGTGAATTGGTGGATTTTGAGACAGTTAAGAAGACAAGAAAACTCACTCCAATTCCAATTTTTCTAGCTGGGGGAATTTCTGCTGAAAACATCTCCCAGCTCCAATCTTTAGATTTTGATGGCATCGCAGTCGTATCTGGTGTGATGAGTGCTCCAGATCCTACCATCGCCATATCTCAGTACCAACACTTACTAACCAACCTAAAAAAATGAAATTAGAAACTATAGAGAAACTTTGCTGCCCCTTTGACAAACATGATCTGGATTTGAAAATCATCCTAAAAGATGAAAAGGAAAACATCCTTGAGGGTTGGCTTAACTGCCCTTCTTGCACTAGAATTTATCCGATCATAAAAGGCATCCCGATTATGAATCCTGATGAATACAGAGAGGCGCATCTAGAGCAACCTGTCTTGGATAGATGGCAAAATCAGTTGGAGGGTAAGAAGATTGAGAAGTTTCGTTTAATCGAGAAATAAGCGAAGGCATCTAGTCAGATGATGTATCAGGCTGAGTGAAGTCGAGGACTAAATAATAGTGTTCTCGACTTCGCTCGAACTGGCAATGCTTAATTTTTCTTCACACCTGTCGTATCAGGCTTTGCTGGCGGAGTACTTCTTGGGAAAAACCCTTTCAGTAGTTTTTTGGCTTCGTCTACTGCTTTATCCTTGGCCACGTCCACCTGCTTTTCCAATTCTTTTTTTGCACTGTCCTGAGCTATTGCTGATTTTGCTTTGAGTACTTGCTTCACGCTATCTTGTGCTGCATTGAACTGATCAGTTGCTTGCGTTTGAAGCCCTTTTGCCTCCCCACTTACTCTTGCTTTCAGCGCATTTGCCAGTAAAGATTCGATGCTATTACCGCCAGCAAAGGAAATCTTCGGAGAGTTGTAAGTTCCTGAAAGATTCAATGACAATGGAATTGTGGTGTTCTCATCTGTTTCGGTTCCAGTGATGCTAGCCAATATGGAATTTGCCTGAGCCCCAAATTTTCCCGCTGGTACTTGTAGGTTGATCAAGTAATTAATAGATCCATCAAAACCAGAAGTCCCTTGAACGTTAGCTTGGTAGTCCCAAAGTTTCACATCAAATGGCTTCACATCCATCACCCCATTTTCAATAGTAATGGGAATAGAAATATTTTTCAATTGTAGGGTATTTACATCCTTCAGCTTGGTTAGGCTTGTGATCTCTTCCAGGATTTTACTGTCTTTTAGCGCTGTTTCGGCCACTTTAAGTAATCCTTGTCCGTCTAGACTAGAAAGTAAAGGCATCATATTCTGACCCAATTTTCCTGAGAAATTAAGATTGGAATTGAATTTACCAGTTAAATTTTGAGCAATTGGAGCAAAGGCTTTAATCGTATTGAAAGATTTGAAGGCCTCAGCAATACTAAGTTCAGCGATGTTCAATTTGAAGTTAAACGCTGGAGCAGTCAGATCACGGGGGTCGTATTTTCCGTCCAAAGCGATCGTTCCTCCCATGGTTTTCATTGATGCATCAGAAAAGCTTAAAACGCCATCTTTCAAGGACATATTTCCTTTCACATCCTTGAGGTTCATGTTCTCATACAGCACTTCATTTGCCGCAACGGACATGCTGAAATCTATGTTTTTTGGAAGCTCAATTACTGAAAGTTCTGCACTGGTAGTATCTACGGATGCATCTTTGCTCATCCATTCATTTACATTAAACCTGCTACTGTTCATCGCCAGTTGGCCTTTAAGTGTACCATTTTCACTTAAGAGATATTCCATGTAATTGGAAAGTGATCCAGTTGCTTGAAGTGGACTTTCACCGATTTTGGAGTCGAATTCGGTTAGATTAATACGTTCTGGAGTGAATTCAGCTTGTGCTTTCGTAATTTGAATTCCCTGCGGAATGTCAGTAGAGGAATAGTTAAAATTACTTACATCCATTGAGCCAATAGTTTCCAATTGGTTGTACTTCTTGGCCTCCACTGCAGCATAAGACCCTTTTGTATTGATATTAGCCTTGATTCGGCCATCCATATTCATGTCGTCCATCGGGAAAATGGACAGAATCTTTTTCAAATCTACTCCGCCCTTGATCTCCCCATTCCAGATTAGCTTATCGAAATCTCTGATTTTCATGGTTACGTTGATTGCTTCTCCCTCAAGCTCAAATCCAAATCGGCTCAGATCAACCAGAAAATCCGTCATACTTCCACTAGGATTTTGGACGGATGCGTTGACGTTCAATTTCTCAATCGGAGCAGGATAATCAACACTTTTCACGTATCCGTTAGCCAACAGTAGTTTTGCATTTATCGCAGGGATAATGCCTGATACAGAGTCATATTTACCTTTTGCGGTGGCATCCACATCCAAGTTTCCTTTCAATGCTATTCCTTCAATTGGGAAAATAGAAGTTAATTCCTCCAGATCCAGTTTGCCTTTCAGTGCCGCATCTATAGTGTAGCTCACCAAATCGGACAAATACAGTTTTCCAGAAATCGGGTTGCTACCGAAATTCAGATTGAAGGAAGGAATTGATACAGAAGTATTGTCCAGATTGTCGGTCTCATTTTTTACCTGAAGATCAAGGTTGACGTTTTTCACCGGTCTTGGCAAATCTGGATACTGGAACATGCCGTCTGCCACTTTCAGAGAAACATCAAAAGCCGGGATTTTCTCATCACTGTAAATACCCTTGATTTTTCCAGTGAGATCCATCGTTCCAGAAGTTTTCAAACTCGCAAAGCTCTCGGAATAAATCCCCGGTACCAAAGACAAAATACTTTTGAATTCATTGTCCATTCCTTCAATATTGAAATCCATTTCCATATCATCGCTTGGCATAGCGAGGTATCCATTTAGGTCAAAAAGGAAGTCATTCAACTGGAAACTACCTGCTCCAAGGGTGAATTTCATTTTTTCCAGATCTATCGTTAAGAGCGTTTTTCCCTTGAAAGTTTTGTTCGAAAGATAGCTGATACCATCGTAGGTGATGTCTGCGATCAAAGCTTCCATCTCTATGGGAAGATCATATACATCAGCAGTGAAATCGCCAGATCCTTTGGCACTTATTCCTCCCAAAGCCATGAAATAATTGAGTTGCCTATTGTCGTAAACAACATTAATATTGCTGATTTCTATCTTATCCACACCTATTTTGAAATTACTCTCTGTGGTTTCGTCCGCTACTTCTTCCGAAGGGAAAGTGATGTCATAATTAGCGGTGCCTTCTTCGAGAACTTTGATATAAACATTGCCGCCGTTCAGATGTACTCCAGTTAAGGTAGGATAGTCGTCAAAAAGGACGGATTTAAGATTGAAATCTATAGCAAGTTCACGAAGTGAAACCAAGGTATCATATTCAAATGGAGCGTTTCCCACAATATCGAAATCCTGGATTCTGGCTGATACATTAGGGAACCTTCTAAACAGACTTAAGCTCAGATTATCTATGTCGTAAATGACCTTTGCATTCACAGATTGGCTAATCTCCCGGTCAATTCGGGCAGCTATTTTGTCTTTGTAGACAAAAGGGATAGCCACAGCCGCAGCCATCAAAAATATAAATACACTTAGAATGATGATTAGTGTCTTTTTCATAAATGGGCTTAATTAAGGAAATAGGTGAATTGGCTAGAACTATGAAGTTTCCAGACAGGCTTAAAAACGTAAAATTTAGCCATTAGAGCTTAAATAGTAACAAGATTTAGGCCGTCTTGTGATCTTTATTAGTGTAGTATTGGAATATCCTTTGATCTGTTGATAGAAGAAATGTAGTCTTAGAAAGACCATAAAAACAAGACGTTATGAACAACGACCTCCAAGTTCCTGAAAATTATCAGGCTGTAATGCCCTATTTAATCCTTGGAGATGCAGCTTTTTTTATCAAGTTCGCTGAGCAAGTTTTTGATGCAAAAATAGCATTAAAAGAAATGCGTGATGCGAGCAGGATTGTGCATGCGGAAATCAAAATCGGAGATAGTATCGTGATGGTGTCGGAGGCTACTGGCGATTATGAACCTCAGAACGCCGGGCTATTTGTGTATGTCAAAGATGCAGACGCAGCATTTGAGCAGGCGTTAGCGCTAGGATCTGAGATGGTATTAGAAGTTTCAAATCAGCCATATGGCCGAAGTGGTGCGGTAATAGATCCATTTGGAAATACTTGGTGGATTACTTCTGTCCTAACCTGAATCATGCATTAGAGAATCCAGTTCGGTCTTGAACCATCTCAAAATGAGCCGTTCCACTTCATCTTCCTTCCCGTATATTCTTATGGATTAGGCAAGTGTTGTGGTATAGTTTTTTCATAATTCCTATTGTCTCTGATTAGGGCGAAAATTCTATTTATAAGTTTTGATCTGACCGCATTGATTACGGTCATTTTGTTCTTTCCCTCTGCGACTTTTCTGACGAAATACGCATTGAATTCTCCTTCCATTTTGATCGCAGAAAGCGCGCACAGGTGAAATAGTTTTTTCAGGTCGTTATTGGCCTTGTATGACACTTTTTTCTGTGACTTTTGGCTGGATCCGGACTCATATGAAAAAGGGGCGATCCCAACATGGCAGCTGAATTTTCTTCCTGAATCGAATCTAGTAAAGCCTCTTGTAGCCACAATGGTTTGAATAGCTGTCTGGTCTCCAATCCCGCTGATAGAGGTTAATATCTTTCGTTGAGCAGCCAGCTTTTCATTAGACTTTAATAAGGTGATGATTTGTCTATCAAGCTCCTTGATTAGCTTAGTCAGTGATTCTATTTGCTTTGTAAAACGTTTCATTTTGGCTTTGTAAAGTGCCTCGTCCATAAAGCTCTCGGGATCATCGAAGCGGGCGCCCCATTCGATAGTTAAAGTAAACGATTTCAGGGAGGTTTAGGACTTCTTCACGAATACTATAACACAGGTTTAAGATCCAGGAAAGGAGATCCCTTTGACTCTTCGATAGAGATTAAGCGCATATTTATCTGTCATTCCCGAGATAAAATCTACCAAGCTTCGAAGTAGTGGATAAGGATTGACTTCTGCCCCCCAGCCTTTTAGTGGGAAATCCTCAGGTAATAGTCTAAGAATACTCTTGTCCTGTCCTGAGAAATTATCCAGATCGTAAAATTGGTGATAAAGTGCTTTGGAGAACACTTCCAACAAGCCTTCTAAGACTTGGAATCCAGCTGCCTCCTTTTCTAAAACTATTTGAGATCTGTAGATTTTTTGAACAGAAATCTCTGTTATTTTCTGCAGCGCTTTGGCAGAGGGAATGATATCCGTAAGCGCTTTATCAAAATTTCCTTTGCACATACCTTCTTCATATTTGGCGAAAACTTCCACACATTCGCTGATTAGTTCACCAATAGCTAAGGCACGTAATGCGCCTAAATTCTGAGCGACTGTTCTAGGCTCCTTGAGCTTTTTCGGGTCAAACTTATCCTTCAATATAGGAGCAAGAAGCTTCACCGTCTCCTCAAAACTCACCAGTCCTAGTGTGCAACCATCTTCCAGATCGACAATGCTGTAGCAAATATCATCTGCAGCCTCCACGAGGAATGCTAGCGGATGTCTGTACCAGCACTCTGGGCTCGATTTTTCCATTCCTAACAACGCGCCCATTTGCTCGAAATCGGCTAATTGATTGATAAAGAAGCCGTATTTCTTTTGACTTCTGCGAGCAATGTCCCGCTGAGCAATCATGCTTGGCCGAGGATATTTTGTAAATGCGGCTAAAGTTGCGTAAGTGAGTTTCAGTCCAAACTGCTTGGAAACTAACATTCTGAAGCCTTGTGCATTTCCTTCGAAGTTTTGTAAATCTGCAAGTTGCTCAGTCCGGATGTGAGATTCCCAGCATTTTCCGGCAGCGTGAAACTTGAAAAAATCAGAAATGGCCTCTTCTCCTGCATGACCAAAGGGAGGATTTCCAATATCATGTGTCAAAGCCGCCGCTGCGACAATTGCACCGATTTCAAACGAAGTAATACCGGTTTTATTCAGTTGTGGATACTTTTCAAGAAGTATTTCCCCCGCAGACTTCCCCAGAGATCTTCCCACGCTAGAAACTTCTAGACTATGTGTAAGTCGTGTATGTACGAAAGTCTGTTCTGGCAAGGGGAATACCTGCGTTTTATCCTGAAGATTTCGAAAGGGTGAAGAAAAGATAATTCGATCGTAATCTACTTCAAACTCACTTCTAGTCACTTGTGTAGGTATAAATCCCGGACTGTCCCCAAATCTGCCTCGGGATAAAAGGCGTTCCCATTTCATCATACCCAAAAATAAGAAGCTCTTCACACATTACTTTACTATTTGTCATTTTTGACTTGGCACGGTCATTGGCATTTACATATGGTTAAACCAATCCCAATCAATATGAAAAGTATATATTCTTATATCATGCTTTCAGGACTTGCCTTATTCGCAATGTCTTGCTCCTCGGATGATGACAATCCAAGCAGCGGTTCTGCGCGTGTAAATTTTTATCTAGTAGATGCACCAGCTTCCTATGATGAAGTTTGGATTGAGGTTTTAGCGATACGCGTCAAAGTGGATGAAGATGGAATCAAGGATGATACCATGGATGATGATGAGTCATCTTGGGTAGAAATCGCATATGATGAAAGTCAGCCGATAAATCTCCTGGACTTGACAGGAGGCACCAGCGAATTATTGGGTACAGAAGACTTTCCCGAGGGGGAAATCGATCAGATCAGATTGATTCTTGGAGAGAATAATTATGTGATCAAAAATGGCCAACGTCACGACATGAAAACGCCGAGTGCTCAGCAAAGTGGATTGAAAATAAAAGTTGATGAACACATTGATGCTGGAATGACTTATGATTTGATTATCGATTTTGATGCAGCGAAGTCAATCGTGGAGGCAGGAAATTCAGGTCAGATCATTCTAAAACCGGTATTGAGAGCTTATTTGGATGAAGTAGCTGCTGGAGTTATGGGGCAAGTTCTCCCTTTAGAAGCTAAGCCTGTGCAGGTGACCGCTCAAAAAGCTGGCGATACGATGAATTCCTTCGTCAATGCAAATGGGGATTATAAAATTACGGGTCTAGATGACGGTGTTTACACCTTGATATTTACTCCAAATGAAGCCTATAGTCCAGTTATATTAAATGGAATTGTGGTGGAAGATGGAAAGATTACCACTATTGACCCAGTGATGCTGAGTCTAAAATAGCATAGAAAAAGGTCAGCTTCAGCAGGCCTTTTTTTTTGATCTAGTCGTTCTTGATTCTCCGTATTGAAAAGATTTGGACTAAATTTACCCCGTGAAAAAACTGTGTTTTTATACAATTCCTATTTTCTGTGTGCTCCTGTTGGCTTCATGTGAAGATCCAGATTCTAACCCCAAAGCTCTTTTAAATCTTATTTTGGTGGACAGTCCTGCCAAATGGGATTCTGTGTATGTAGAGATAAAAGGAGTTGATATTGAGGTTTTGGCAGAGGGCAGAGAGACGCAAAGCCAGACTTTTTTCTTAGAATATAAATCTGGAGATAAGCGCATAAAAGTAAGCGAATTGGTTGGCGGGAATGCGTTACTAATAGGCCGGAACGAATTGCCTATCGGGCAAATTATCTCTGCGAAAATCCTCTTAGGTAAGGATCATTTTATGTATTTTGATGAGAAAAAGTATGCTTTGAATCTCTCTGATCCATTAGACAATGAAATTCTTTTGATTACATCGATCGATATCCAGCAAGGAAAGTCTTACGATATCGTGTTGGATTTAGATCTTGAAAAGTCAATCAAGCAAGTGTCAGAATCTCCTCTTTCTTATGATTTGGATCCATATTTCACTCTGATCGAGGGTACTGGAACGGCTGAACTAAGTGGGATATTAAAACCAATAATTCTTTATTCATCGATCTATTTATCAGACGGAAAAGATACAGTATCTACCCATACGAATACTTCAGGGAAATATCTTTTTAGAGTACAAGAGGGAAATTACACGATATATTTTGATCCAAAAGACGAGCTATACCAAGACACGACTTTTAGCATAACTATAGTAGCGAGAGAAGATAAGGTTCTCAATACAATCACTTTTAAGAAGAAGCCTTGATGATTTCTGATGAACTCTACATGCAAAGGGCACTTGAGCTAGCTGAGTTTGGTAGGGGAAAAGTAAGTCCAAACCCAATGGTAGGCTGTGTGATCGTTTATCGAGATAAGATTATTGGAGAAGGCTACCATCAGCAATATGGCCAAGCGCATGCAGAAGTTAATGCGGTAAATTCTGTGAAAAACCATGAATTACTTGCTGAAGCTACGGTTTATGTGACGTTGGAGCCTTGTGCTCACTTCGGGAAAACGCCACCTTGCGCTAATTTATTGGTAGAGAAAAAGGTTAAGAAAGTAGTAATTGCAGCTTTCGACACGAACCCTCTAGTAGGTGGGAAAGGCATTCAGATTATAAAAGAGGCAGGAATTGAAGTGGAAACTGGACTGTTGGAAAAAGAAGCCAGGTTTCAAAACAAGCGCTTTTTCACCCAGATCGAAAAGAAACGACCGTATGTGATTTTGAAATGGGCACAGACTCAAGATGGATTTGTGGCTAGAGAAGATTACGCTTCTAAGTGGATTACCAATTCTTCCAGCCGACAGCTAGTACATAAATGGCGTGCTGAGGAAGATGCGATTATGGTAGGGAAAAACACAGCCAAATACGATGATCCGGCGCTTAACGTGAGAGATTGGGTTGGTAAAAACCCGCTCCGGTTGGTGATTGATAGCAAGTTAGAGCTTCCCAATTCACTCAAATTATTTGATGAGGCGGTTCCTACGATTTGCTATAATACGCAAAAATCCGAATTGAGAGGAACACTTGAATATGTCAAGCTGAAACCAGATTTCCTGATAAGTGATATTTTAGAGGATCTGTATCAGCGAAATATTCAAAGTGTACTTATCGAAGGAGGAAGCTACTTATTGAATAAATTTTTGTCTTCTGAACTTTGGGATGAAGCCCGCGTGTTTACAAGCAGTAACAAATTTGGTAGTGGTATAGCAGCTCCTATTCCCCCTGCCCCAGTATCCGAGACTATAGAAATCTTGGAAGATACCTTAAGAATTTATCATCATGTCTGAAAGCCTTTACATTCCTGAGTCGGCGACGAAAGCCGAAAAATACGAAACAATTCTGCCGCAAATCGAAGCCTTGATCACTGGCGAACCTGATCTCTATGCAAATCTTGCCAATATTTCCGCAGCACTAAAAGAAGCATTTGACTTTTTTTGGGTGGGGTTTTATTTGGCTAAAGAGAATCAGTTGGTATTGGGTCCTTTTCAGGGACCAATAGCCTGTACGAGAATTTCTATGGGAAAAGGTGTTTGTGGTACTGCTTGGCAAGAAGGTAAAACAATGTTGGTTCCTGACGTAGATGCTTTTCCAGGTCATATTGCCTGTAGTTCAGCTTCCAAATCCGAGATAGTTGTACCTGTTTTCAAAGGTGGATTAGTTGCGATGGTGCTAGATGTGGATTCCGATAAGTTGGATGATTTTGATGCAGTAGATCAGGAGTATTTGGAGAGACTGATGGGGGTTTTGGGGGGTAAAATCTAGGTTTAACTCCTACTCACCTTCTCACAAAACACCTTAACCATTTTTCTGCTTTTCACGTGATCATTTCATAGATGCTCATTATTTCTTCTATTTTTGTTTATGTCTGTTAAAGAGAAAATAGTAAAAGGAATTGTGGAATTGGCATCAGCTAAGTATCCAAATTCAGAACGCTATCTTATTGGTTCTCAATCTGATGAAACAGCAAAGGACCTCTCAGATTTGGATATACTTTTGTTACTGGATTCTGACATTGTTTCCTGAGAGAAAGAACGTACAATAATGGATGATTTTTATGAGCTGAAACTTCTCAAAGGAGCAGTTATCTCTCCTATAATATATTCTAAAAGTGTCTGGAACAAGACGCAAACTTTTACGCCTTTGTTTAAAAGGATATCAAAGGGCGCTATTCGTATAAAATGAGCGTTTCAAAATCCGACCTTGTTAAATATCGCTTAGCTCGTGCTCATGAAACACTCGAAGATGCTTTGCTTTTAGCGGAAAACAATAAGTGGAATTCGGCAATTAATAGGCTTTATTATGCTGCCTTTTATGCAGTGTCTGCATTAATCATTCTAAAAAATCAAGATTCTTCCACTCACAATGGTGTAAAGATTATGTTCTCTGTACTTTTTATAAAAACAGGCATAAGCGGTAAGGAACGTGGTAAAATATACTCTCAACTTTTTACTTGGAGACAAAAGGGTGACTATGATGATATGTTTGACCTCGATTAGGAAACAGAATTTCCATATATAGCAAAAGTAAAAATTCTACTTGCTGAAGTAGAGAAATTCATTGGGTAACCTTCTCACAAAATCCTCGTAAAATTTCTATACACTCATTTTTCTGCTCGATCATTCCTAGATGACCTACTCCCTCCAGTTCGTGGTATTCTGTGACAGCTTCCTTGTGAGCGCAACTAGCATCGATTTTTACGGCACCATCTAGTGTGCCAGCGATCATAAGCTTTAGCCCAGAGAAGTTCTCCAAAACTTCGAATCGATCTTTTCGATCTCTCATTGCTTCGGTATAGGCAATTAGCCCATCCAAAGTGGATCTCTTCGCTTGATCAATAGCTTCTGCAATCTCAACTTGAAAATTATCTCTTTTGTGCTCCGGAATAAGCGGAGGGACAAATGAAGTTACGAAGGTATCTACTCCGTGTTTTTTCAGGAAAATAACTGTCCGATCCCGCATCCCTTTTTTCTCTTCGTCGTCAGCAAATGCTGTAGAGTGGAAAAGACCCACTGCTTTGAGCTTATTGCCCATTAATTCGAGCAAAGCTAAAGTCACATAACCTCCTAAAGAATGTCCGATTACGATGGGATTTTGGATATTATTTTCTTCCATCCACTCTTCCAAAGTCACGGCTACTTCTTCCAAACTAGTATTTCTTAGCGACAATGGAGACCTTCCACATCCAGGAAGATCAGGACAAATCACGTTAAAACCAGTTGAAAGTGCTTCGGCAAAATCACTCCACATCTCAGAGATTTCACAGAATCCATGGATTAAAACCACAGGCTGACCTTGGCCTTTCTCAAAAAAATGTAAGGAAGACAAGTTTAAACTGTTTTGGAAACTTCAGACATAACTCGGACAGCTTCAGCAATTCCTTCTGGATCAAAGCCACATTCACGATGAAGTTCATCCTGTTCTCCGTGCTCAATGATTCTATCAGGAATTCCTAGACGCTTCACTTGAGCTTGGTATCCATTATCTATCATCCACTCGATAACGGACGAACCAAATCCGCCCATCAAGCAACCGTCCTCTACGGTGATTACCTTCTTGAATTTGCCAAAAATCTCATGAAGCAGTTCTCCGTCAAGAGGCTTCACGAATCGCATATCGTATTGAGCAGGGTTTAAACCCTCTTTTTTAAGTCTTTCGCATGCTTCTACCGCATAGTTCCCAATGTGCCCAATCGTTAGAATGGCGATCTCTTCGCCTTCTTTTACGATTCTGCCTTGACCTAGAGGGATCTTTTCAAATGGAGTTTTCCATTCCGGCATTACGCCTTTTCCTCTTGGATATCGGATGGAATATGGACCATTGTGAATAGAAGCCGAATACATCATGTTTCGAAGTTCTTCCTCATTCATCGGTGCCGAAACGACCAGGTTTGGTAGGCATCTGAAAAATGCGATATCATAAGCACCGTGATGCGTAGGGCCATCAGCGCCTGCAAAACCAGCTCGGTCTAAACAAAATACAACGGGTAAATTTTGCAAACATACATCATGAACGACCTGATCGTACGCACGCTGCATGAAAGTAGAATAGATGTTACAAAAAGGTACGAGACCTTGAGTAGCCAATCCAGCGGAAAAAGTCACTGCATGTTGCTCCGCAATGCCTACATCAAATGCCCGATTTGGCATCGCTTTCATCATAATATTCATAGACGAACCAGAAGGCATCGCAGGAGTTACTCCCATGATTCTATTATCTAGTTCGGCTAGTTCCACCAAAGTATGACCAAAAACATCCTGATACTTTGGTGCTTGTGGAGTGCTTGGTGTTGATTTATATATTTCTCCAGTTACTTTGTCAAATGCTCCCGGTGCATGCCAAGTTGTTTGATTCCCTTTTTCTGCGGGACCATATCCCTTTCCTTTCATCGTGACACAATGAAGGATTTTTGGACCTGGAATATCTTTTAGATCTTTTAGTACCTCTGCCAAATGATTGACATCGTGCCCATCAACTGGTCCGAAATATCGAAGATTTAAGGATTCGAAAAGGTTGCTTTGATTCAGTAAAGCAGATTTGATTCCTCCTTCTACTTTAGAGATTACATCCTGAGCACTAGTTCCAAACTTGCTCATCTTGCCTAAAATCTTCCAAACCTCACCCTTGGCTTTGTTGTAGGTTTTTGAAGTAGTGATATCTGTAAGATAATCTTTCAGCGCACCCACATTTGGATCGATCGCCATGCAGTTATCATTCAGGATGATTATCAGGTTGGTGTTACTAACACCGGCATGATTCATAGCTTCGAAAGCCATTCCGCCTGTCATGGATCCATCACCTATCACAGCGACGTGTTGTTTTTCAGTAAGACCATTGTATTGAGAAGCTACAGCCATTCCCAATGCAGCAGAAATAGATGTGCTTGAGTGGCCAACGCCAAAAGTATCGTATTCGCTTTCTTTTCTTTTTGGGAATCCAGATAGTCCTCCATAAAGACGATTGGTATGAAATCGCTCTCTTCTTCCGGTAAGAATTTTATGTCCGTAAGCTTGGTGACCTACATCCCAGACTATTTGGTCTTCGGGAGTATTGAGGGCATAATGAATAGCAACTGTAAGCTCAACTACTCCAAGGCTAGCACTGAAATGCCCCCCATAAATAGATACATTATCAATAATGAACTGTCTCAGTTCGTCACAGATTTGTACCAGTTTTTCCTTAGGAAACTTCTTAAGGTCAGCCGGGCTATTAATTTGAGCTAATAATTCTCCTGGTTCAATAAGCATTTTACAGCGGTAATGTGGTCAAAATAGAATAACAACAACTATGCTCCTTTGTTTTCTAATCTAGTAAATTTAGTCAAAAGGCGATTGCCTCTTTCTCCTGCCGTTTCCAATTAATTTGGCTTAATTGGATATCTTTGACTACAAGGTGGTAAAATTAACCAATAAATTAAATATCCTTTGAGTTTCGAAATCAAATTACCACTCTTCGAAGGTCCTTTTGACCTAATGCTCTTCTTCATCGAGCGTGATGAACTGGATATTTATGATATTCCTATTTCCAAGATTACCAATGACTTCCTTGATTATGTACATAAGATGGAGCAATTGGAAATGGAGGTAGCAAGTGATTTTATCCTCTTTGCAGCTACGCTAATGAAGATTAAATCCAGAATGCTTTTGCCAAGGCCTGACCTGAATGAAGAGGGTGAAGAAGTAGATCCCCGTGAGGAATTGATAAGGAATCTGCTAGAATACAAAAAATACAAATCCGTCATCGAAGAACTTTCCTCCATGGAAGTTGAAGAAATGTCAAAGCAGAAGCGTGGTAATATTGAAACGGAACTGAAGGCGCTAAGTAAAGTGGATGATGTGGATGCAGAAATGCAGGACATGGATTTATACAAATTGCTGAAAGTCTTCCAGCGGACGATGGCTAAAATGGCTTCACGTGTGGATGAAACAAAACATACCGTAATCCAGTATCCTTATACTATTGCGCAACAAAAAGACTACGTTCTGGAGAAAATCAGTTTTAAGAAAAAAGTACCATTCGCTGAATTCATCAGCTATAAACCCGATAAAATCTTTGTGATTTATACCTTTCTAGCAATCTTAGAATTACTTCAACTTTCACTGGTTACCATCGTCATAGGAGATGGTTTCAATAACTTTTGGGTGGAAAAGACTGAGCCAATAGTTGCTGTATAGCGTATGAAATTGGATAACAAAAAGATTTTTCAGACACTCAATCCGAATAAAATTTGGGTGCCGGTACTCATTGGTTTAGCCATTGTTTTCGGCATGTTTTATCTTGATCCTTCTGTAAACAAGGATTCACTGAGTGGCGTTTTTGATGCATCCATCCCATGGATAATCGTTGCTATTTTGGTGATCTTATTTAGAGATGTGGGCTATGTGTATCGAATCAGGGAGATTACACAGCGGAAACTTACCTGGAAGCGTTCGATCTATGTCATTATACTTTGGGAGTTTGCTTCTGCGGTTACTCCATCTGTGGTAGGTGGGACAGCAGTTGCTATTTTTATCTTAAACAAGGAGGGGATCAAATTCGGAAGAGCTATTGCCTATGTGATGGTGACGGCGATATTGGACAATTTATTCTTTGTAATTGGCGCTCCTATTATCCTGTTTTTTGCCAAAGGAAGTATTTTTCCCGAGAGTAAATTGCTGGAAATGCAACTTCAAAATAGCATGGAGGCCATTTTCTGGATTTCATACTCCCTTTATGCTACTTATAGTGTAGTGATGGCAGCGGCTTTATTTTATAGACCAAGAGTGTTTAAGTGGGTTTTGATTAAGGTTTTCTCGATCAAGTGGTTGCGCAAATGGAAGCATGATGCCCAGGAATATGGGAATCAGATTATTGAAGCATCCAAAGAGCTTTCTGGCAAAAGATGGAATTATTGGTTGCCAATCACCGTAGCTACAATATTCATTTGGAGCTCCAGGTATCTGATGCTGAATGCGATGATTTCTGCATTTGTCCCATTGGCTGCTCACGAGCATGTAATTGTTTTTGCCCGTCAAGTGATCATGTGGATTGTAATGATGATCTCTCCTACTCCAGGAAGTAGTGGTACCGCAGAGTTTTTCTTTGGTCAGTTCTTTACCGAATTCTTGACAAATTATACCTTTGTTACGAGCATTATGTGGAGACTTCTATCCTACTATCCCTACTTGATTTTAGGAGCATTTTTCCTTCCACGTTGGATTAAGCAAGTGTTTTTCAAGAAAAAGAAAAAAAATCAGGAGCAAGATGTTTCAGACAATTAGTCAAAAGAAAATCGCAGAAATCACTGAAGGAAATATCCTTAATCGAAAGGATGATTTGATGGTTTCTCAAATTGCCATTGACTCCAGGCAAATTCTTCATCCTGAAAAAACGCTGTTTGTAGCACTACGTGGAGCAAAAGCCGATGGAGCAGCTTTTATTCCTCAACTAGCAGAGTTAGGAGTAAAGTCTTTTTTGGTTCATTCTGATTTTGATGCGCTACCCTTTCCAGAAGTTTGTTTTGTCAAAGTTTCGGATACGCGCAGAGCTTTGCAGCTGTTGGCCAAATTTCAACGAACGTTATTTACAAACCCTGTAGTAAGCATAGCTGGAAGCAATGGGAAAACGATTGTTAAAGAATGGCTAGGGCAGATTTTGGGGCAAAAGTATGCTGTGGCCAAAAGCCCAAAAAGCTATAACTCTCAAGTAGGGGTACCCCTTTCGATCTTTGGAATCGAGCAATATCATCAAGTTGCAATTCTAGAAGCAGGAATTTCCAGAGCTGGTGAAATGGCCGCCTTGGAAGAAATGATCAAGCCGAATCTGGGAATATTCACTAATCTCGGAACGGCACATCAAGAAGGATTTGAAAGTCTCGAATCCAAGCTAAAAGAGAAGCTTTCCCTTTTTTTGGATTCGAATTTCTTGATTTACTGTACCGATCAAAATGAGGTTTCTAAGCAAATTGAAGCAATTTTTCCTGCTGAAAAGCTCGTTGCTTGGTCAGATCGGGCTGGATCTGAATTTACCAGATCAGTAAAAATAAAAGCGAAAGGAGCTAGGCTGATTTTGATGAAGTCGGATCTTAGTACGCATACTTTTCAGTTGCCATTTACTGATGTAGCCTCATTAGAAAATATTACGCATGTGGTCGTAGCAGCGATGACGTTGGGACAAAGCGCAGAGTCTATCCAAGAAGGGATTTCTCAGTTGAAATCTGTAGATATGCGCTTGACACTGAAGCCAGGAATTAATGATTCGCTGCTGATCGATGATACTTATAATAATGATTTGGCCGGGCTGAAGGTAGCGCTGGACTTTATGCAGCAGCAAAGACCTAAAAGACGCAAAATTCTGATTTTGTCAGATTTGCTTCAGCAAGGTTCACCAGAGAAAATCTACGCAGAAGTTGCTGAGCTGATTAAGAAATATAAGTTCGATCAACTAGTTGGTGTGGGCAGTGAGATTTTCTGTTTGGAGAAAGAATTTCCTGAATCGTTCACAGGTTTCGGTTCTACGGAAGAGCTTTTGACTAGCCTTGATCCGGAGACTTTCGCAAACGACCTGATATTGGTCACTGGCGCTCGGGTTTTTGGCTTTGAAGAAGTTGTCAATAGACTTCAGCAGCGAATTCATGGTACCACCTTGGAGATTAACTTGAATGCACTCACGCATAATTATAATTTCTATAAAAAGCTGATCTCACCCAACACGAAAGTAATGGTGATGGTGAAGGCCTTTGCCTACGGCGGAGGAGCGTTGGAAATTGCCAACCAAATCCAGACGATGGGTGCAGATTACTTAGGTGTGGCTTTTTCGGATGAAGGTGTTGCTTTGCGCAAGCAGGGTATCAAGCTCCCAATTATGGTTTTGAATTCGATGCAAGAGTCCTTTGGGCTTTGCAGTGAGTTTGATTTGGAGCCGGTAGTTTTCAGTCCTGAGTTTTTTGAGAGCCTCGCTTCCTGGTGTACCATTCATCATACAACCATGAGAATCCATCTTGATATGGATACTGGAATGCATAGACTTGGTTTCGAGAGAAAGCAGTTAGACGCTTTAAAAGGCTTAATTCAGTCAAACCCACAATTGGAAATAGCATCCATTTATACCCATTTAGTCGGTGCAGATGAAGAAATTCATCGTGACTTCTCGTTGAGTCAACTGATGAATTTCGAAGGAATGAAGAATGAGATACTCGATATTATTTCCTACAAACCCTCGATCCATGCGCTCAATTCTGCGGGAATAGTTGCCTTTCCAGAGTTTCAATTTGATATGGTAAGATTGGGAATCGGACTATACGGAGTGGAAGTAACTGGCAAGCATGAGCTAGCTCTGCGAGCAATTAGCACCCTGAAAACCACTATTTCTCAAGTGAAAGAGCTAGAACCCGGTGAGACTGTGGGTTATTCCCGAAAGGGTGTTTTGTCTGCTGGCGGTAAAATTGCAACACTTGCACTTGGCTATGCAGATGGCTACGACCGTAGATTCAGTAACGGAAAAGGCTATGTACTGATTCAAGGGAAAAAGGCTTCTGTCATCGGAAATGTCTGCATGGATATGTGCATGGTGGATGTAAGTGGGATGGACGTGAAGGCAGGTGATGAAGCCATCGTATATGGTGAGAAAATCTCATTGAAAGAATTAGCCGATCAAATAGGAACTATCCCATATGAATTGCTGACAAATATCAGTACTCGTGTGAAGCGGGTGTATTACTTGGATTAGCTTTGGTTTTGGCTATTAAATTTTTCTAAATTCCCTCATGAAAATCACTAAAAAGCGATTAGCTCATATCGTATTTGAGTCAGATGACTGGGCATCAAAGACCTTTGATATTGTTCTCTTATTCATGATTTTTGGGAGTATTTTGATTGCTATATTGGACTCCGTTGTCAGCCTAAGAGCTAAATTTGGAGAGATTTTTTTTATGCTAGAATGGCTCTTTACCATTCTGTTTACACTAGAATATTTGCTGAGGGTTTGGCTATCCAGAAAACCCAGTGGATATATATTTAGTTTTTTTGGTGTGGTGGATTTGCTGGCAATTTTGCCTACTTATTTAAGTTTTTTGGTGGTCAATTCCCAGCTTTTAACCGTAGTTAGAGCCTTACGTCTCTTGCGAGTAATCCGAATTTTGAAGCTTGGTCGCTACGTGGCGGAAGCTGAATATATCACCAAATCGCTACGAGCTAGTTCTCACAAGATTCTTCTTTTCATAGCATTTGTAGTGACTATAGTATTGATTATGGGCACCTTCATGTTTATCATCGAAGGGCCAGAGCATGGATTTACAAGTATCCCTATCGGTATGTATTGGGCGATCGTGACGCTGACTACGGTGGGTTTTGGTGATATCTACCCAGTCACTCCATTGGGACAGTTGCTTTCCTCACTTATCATGCTGCTTGGCTATGCGATTATTGCCGTACCTACGGGGATTGTGTCTTCAGAGATGGCTTCGCAAAAGAGAAAAGATGAGAAGGCACTAGGTAATAACAGCTGCCCAAAATGTAGATACAGTCCAATTCATTTGGTTGATAATTACTGTAAAAACTGCGGAGAGAAACTGTTCTAGTCTTCTAGAGACAGAAAATCTTGTATGTTTTTGATTTTCCCGAAAATTAACAAGACGTCCTCTTTTTCGAACTTATACTCTGGGGTGACTACACCGATCACATTTTTGTGTGGCGTATTGATACCCAAGAGATTCTTCTTTTGTTCTATTTTTATGATAGTCAGAATATTGAGATAATATTCTTTTCGAATATCTGCCTTTGCCACGGTCATTCCCACGTAGCGTTTTGGCACTTTCACTTCCACTATATTATACTCATCGGAGATCTCTAGGGAATCCAGCACGCCCTTCATTTCAAGGCGCTTTGATAGACGATCTGCTGTTTCTTCCTCTGGATGGATTATTTCATCCACACCTATAGCTTGAATTACCGTCTCGTGAAGATCATTGATAGCACGGGCGATAATTCGCTTTGATTTCAGCTGCTTGAAAATAGCTGTACTCATGATCGATGCGCCGATATCTTCACCGATGGCTATAATGACGACGTCAGTATCCTTCAAAGGTAAATTCTTCACCGCTGCCTGATCAGTAGCATCCATTACTATTGAATGTGTGATGCTGTTTTTGATCATTTCTATTTTGCTTTCGCTAGTATCTATTCCAATGACTTCATGGCCAAGAGTGGTTAGGCGCTTTGCCAGATAGCCCCCAAAATTGCCTATGCCTACGATTATATATTTCATGATTATCTAGCTGATTTTTAAAGGGTGTATAGAATTCGCATAGCTGATATTTATCCTTGGAGGTGTTTCTCAATCATGCTCATTTCATGCATTTTTACATTAAGTTATAAAGACCGTTTCTTCAGGGTATTTGTACCGCTGCTCACCGATTCTGCGGACGATTGCAATCAGGATAGTCAGAGTCCCTACTCTTCCTATCAGCATTATAGCCATCAATACTAGTTTGCTGCCTGTGCTTAGTTGAGAGGTGATTCCCAGTGAAAGCCCGACGGTGGAAAATGCACTAAACACTTCGAAAGCCACATCTAGCAGGGGAAGCTTTGGGTCAAAAATCATAAGAAAAAAGACCCCAAAACCCATGACCAAAACAGAAAGGAAAATTACCGCAAAAGCTTTCTTTAGTGTTTCATTTGAAATTTGTCTCCGGAAAACTTCCACTCTGGTTTTTCCGGAAGCAATGCTAAATGTGTTCAACATCGCGACAGCGAAAGTACTCGTCTTTAATCCTCCTCCTGTAGATCCAGGTGATGCGCCTATCCACATCAGAAAAAGGTAAACTAAAATCGTTGGAACAGCCAATTCCCGCATATCGACGGTGTTGAATCCCGCTGTTCGGGGAGTCACTGCGCCAAAAATTGTGGTGACAAATTTACCGTAAGTACTAAGTCCTTTCAGCGTAGCATCTTGCTCCGATATCGCATATACGATCATTCCAATTGCTAGTAGAATTCCTGTAGTGTAGACTACTAGCCTTGTATTGACACTGGAGACACGTGGAGTATGACGGTATTTTTCTATCCCTAGGATGCTTTTCACATTTCCTACGACCACATGTTTCAGGTAGGAATAGTAGTTCAAAACAACAGGAAAGCCGATTCCGCCAAGCACAATTGCCAAGGCAATAGCTAAATGCATATGGTATGATTCTCGGAAACCTTCTTGATATAACCCGTTGCTAAGCGTAGAAAAACCCGCATTGCAAAATGCTGAAATAGCATGGAAAAGAGAAAAGAACAACTGATCTCCTCTGCCTGAAAACTGTGCTGAATCTGTAAATTGATAAATCATAAAAGCACAAAGACCTTCCACCAAAATGGTAAAAGAGATGATTTTAAACAAGGTCGTGTAGATCTCATTTACATTGTTTTCATTGATGTAATCACGGATGAAAAGTCTGTTTTCTATGGAATAACTCCCCTTAAAAAAGAAACCGAAGAAACTCGTGAAAACCATGATTCCAAGTCCACCAATTTGGAACAAAATCATAATGACTACCTGACCAAAAAAAGTAAAATCCTTGGCAGTGTCCAGCACGATCAGACCAGTAACGCAAACGGCCGAGGTGGAGGTAAACAAGGCATCTGTAAAACTTATATCTCGGGTAGTGGCTTCAGGGAGGCTTAGCAGTCCGGCTCCTACAAAGATCAGAAAAACAAAAGAGAGAATAAATACCAGTGATGGACTGAGTTTGAGCTTATTTACAGTAATACTGAACTTACTGAGCTCTATGAAGAACAGCATGATCACCAGTCCGTTGATGAGGTGATAATGCGCCGTGAACTCTAACACTAGTTTCGTCATCTCATCCCCCAGTACATTCCAGCGAACTAATGCAGTAAGTATAAGTATAATAGAAAGGAGTAATTCGAGAAGAACCCTCGGAGGAACTATGGATTTTTCTACCAATAACACTCGAAAAAAGTATCCTAATCCAATTAGGATCAGCGAGATGTTGAACAGTTTAGAAGTAGCGACTTGATCTTGAGGATCAATGGAATAACCCAAGTGAAAAAGTAATATTCCAAAAGCCAAAATACTGCTGATCTGAATTACTTTTTCCTGCACATTTATCACCTTTTTCAAAAAGTGGATGTTACGATCCGGGTTTGAAAAGATTTTGAGCTTAAGTTTCATGGGTTAGAAATAGGCTTTGAAGCAATATCAATCATTCCTTTGGGACTTATCTCGCAAAAAATTAAAAATTCCTTCCGCAGGGTATAAATGGAATTTTTTATCCAGATTTTGTGAGGAATAAATACTCGATTTACCGCTGAAAAGGTAGGCGATCAGGCAAGCAATTCCGATAAATATTCCGCTTTCATAGCCAAACAATTCCATTCCCATCACTGTACATGCCATTGGCGTATTGGTAGCTCCTGAAAACACACCCACAAAACCCATTCCTGCCAGCAGAGCTAGCGGAAGTGGAATCCAAGGAGCAAGCGCATTGCCCAGTGTAGCTCCGGTGAAGAACAGCGGCGTCACTTCGCCACCTTTGAATCCAGCTCCTAAGGTGAAGCTCGTCAATCCCGTTTTTGCCAACCAATCGTACCATGGAAGCGGCGTTTCGAACGCTTCAACTATCCTCGGAACACCCAAACCAATGTAGGTCGTACTGTCCGAGATATATACAAATGCCGCAATCAACAGTCCGCCTATGACCGGACGAAGTGGTGGGTAAGAAATGTGCTTGGAAAACTGATGCGAAAAAAAGTGAGTGCTTTGGGCAAATAATCTCCCTGATAATCCAAAGGCTATTCCCGCTGGAATGATCCAAAGTAGGTTGATCAAAGTGTGTGGAGGAATGAGATCTACCAAATAATGTGTGTGACCCACTCCAAATAGAGATGTACAAACCCAATTGGCTACTAATGCTGTCCAAAAGGCTGGAAAGACTGATTTCCAGCGAATTTCTCGATGGAGCATCCATTCTAACGCAAAAATTGCCCCTGCCAGTGGCGTGCCGAATACAGAAGCAAATCCACCGGCAACTCCCGCAATAATGATAATTCTTCGGTCTTCAGGATTGAGGTGAAAATGTTTCGTAAGCTGATCTGCCAGAGAACCGCCCATTTGTACTGCCGTACCCTCTCGTCCCGCTGATCCACCGAATAAATGTGTCAAAATAGTCCCAAATAGCACTAGAGGTGTCATTCGGAGCGGAATTGGCTTTTCTGTTTTGTAGAGCTCATCAAGTAAAAGATTGTTTCCTTTTACCGAATTTTCTCCATAGCGATAATAGCTCCAGCCGATCACAAACCCTGCGATCGGTAGCAAAGCAATGATCCAGAGATGAGATTCTCGATAAGCAGTAGCCCAATTTAAAGTAATCAGAAATATGGCAGATGCAGCGCCAGAAAGTATACCAACCAAAAGGCCTAAAACGATCCAAAGTAGTATGTACCGAAAAAAAGTAGTGCTGTTCAAACTAGGTTTTTCAAATAGTTAGCCCAAATTAGGAATAGATATTGAATTTAATGAGACATCGGTAATCCTAAATCATTCAAATAGGACTAACTTATTTGGAGGTTCAACGGTTATCTAAATACAAATCACCCAATTATGAAAAATATTCTTATTTCTGGAGGTTCGGGTCTTATTGGCCACAAAATTACGCAGTTGCTGGAACTTAAAGGATATTCAGTGGCCTGGCTAAGTCGCTCTCAGCAAAAGCAAAGGTCTTTCCTTTGGGATGTGGAAAAACAAACTATAGATCCTGCGGCAGTGGATTGGGCAGATGCAATCATTCACCTTGCTGGCGCTGGAGTCGCGGACAAGCGATGGACAGATGAGCGTAAAAAACAAATTCTGGATTCCCGAGTTCAGAGCACGCAATTGCTTCATCATGCTGTGGAAAAAGCAACTTTAAAACCCCATTCCTTTGTTTCGGCTTCGGCCGTAGGATATTATGGATTCGACACGGGATCTTCTCTGAAGGATGAATCGCATGAAGCGGGCTCAGATTTTTTAGCTCAGGTGGTCGTTGCTTGGGAAAATGAGGTGAAAAAAATGGAGGAATTGCAGTTGCGCACCGTAATGCTGAGAATAGGTATTGTACTAGACGCAAATGGTGGAGCGCTTGGCGAGATGATGAAGCCACCGATTACTGCTCCATTAGGAAGTGGAGATCAGTGGATGAGTTGGATAGCAATTGAAGACTTGGCGAGGATGTTTGTGTTTGCTTTAGAAAAGACCACGCTCCAAGGTGTATTCAATGCCGTGGGGCCAAATCCAGCGACCAATCAAAAACTTACTCAGGCAGCTGCCAAAGCAAAGGGAAAACCGTATGTGGGAATTGGAGTTCCAGGCTTTGCGCTGAAACTAATCCTTGGGGAAATGGCCGCAATAGTCTTGGGAGGAAATAGAGTTTCTTCTCAAAAGATTCAAAAGGCTGGTTTTGACTTTGAATGTCCTGAGCTAGCGGGAGCATTGAAGGAGATATATAAATAAAGGAGTGACCAATAAATTTAATCTATTTTAAATCCTTTTCCCCCTACCGATCACAAACCATAGAACTGCGCCGATAAGCGGAACCAACACCACAATCACAACCCAGATCAATTTGTCATTTGGGTTGGCAAACTTACTGCTCACCACATCGAAAATAGTAAACACGTAGATTATTAATCCTATAGCTCCTAATCCAAACATATCAAGATAAGTAAGTGGTTTTAGTGCTTTTTCCCAAAACTAGATAGACTAATGGCCCGATTCCCTGCGCAAAAAGGAGAATGACTATCCAGATTATTTTCATGTTGGGGTCTTTGAATTCAGAGCGAATGATATCCACTAGACAGTAAATCCAAAGTATAGCGTACAGGATAGCAAAAAGAAGGAAGATTATTATGAAGCCACCGCCCATATTTTGAATAAAAGATAGTGTCATTTTGTTCTTGTTTGAGTAGTTGAAAAATTGGGATTGAATTTTCTATAATTGTTCTTGGTTCGTCGACTCGTGCCTAGGTAAAGAAATGTGCCAATCACGGGAATGAACAAAATCATCAATGCCCAGATCAGGATCATATGCTGCTCTCTAAAGTCAGAGCGAATCAGATCTACTAATGCATAAATCATAAAGACAAAATAGCCGATCATCACGACTAAAGTTCCAACTTGCCAATAAATAAGTCCACTTCCGGGTGAAATTAAATCCATGTGTATTCTTCAATTATTTTAACCACTGAACCAAAATAGCTTTTTTTGAGGAATCAAAGTATCAATTTAGCAAAAAGTTAAACATCCAATCACTATGAAGAAAAGTCTGCTTTCGCTGCTTTTGTCCTTTTTTGCGCTATGTACGTACGCTCAGGCTGATCTAAGCTATTATCTGCCAACTGGCTATACCTACGATGAATCAATCCCTACGCCAAAGGAAGTTTTAGGTTATGAGGTGGGAGAATGGCATGTGAGCCATGACCAGCTCGTGATGTATATGAAGGCAGTGGCAGAAGCTTCAGACCGAGTGTCTTTCGAAGAAACTGGCAGAACTTACGAAAAAAGGCCTCAGGTTCTTTTGACCATTACTTCTCCAGCTAATCTTGCGAAGATCGACCAGATCAAAGCAGATAGGAAGAAACTTAGGGATGCCGGCGCATCCGTAGATATTGCAAATATGCCGATTGTGATGTTTATGGGCTATTCTGTTCATGGCAATGAGCCAAGTGGTGCCAATGCTTCTCTTCTGGCGGCCTACCATTTTGCGGCTGCAAAGGAAATTGCAGGAGATCTGGACAACATGGTTTTGCTACTTGATCCAGCGATCAATCCTGATGGACTCAATCGCTTTGCCTCTTGGGTGAATACGCACAAGTCGTATAATATGAACGGCGATCCAAACAATGCGGAGTTTAACGAAGCTTGGCCTAGAGGTAGAACGAATCATTATTGGTTTGATTTGAATAGAGATTGGCTTCCGGTTCAGCATCCGGAGTCCAGAAATCGAGTGCGGATTTTTCAGGAATGGCTTCCAAATATTCACTTGGATTTTCATGAGATGGGAACGAACAGCACATTTTTCTTCCAGCCAGGAGTGCCGGCAAGGATGCACCCTCTTACGCCAGAGAAGAATTTTGAGTTGACCAAGAAAATAGGCACCTATCATGCCAAAGCCTTGGATCAGATTGGCTCGATGTACTATAGTGAAGAGAGTTACGATGACTATTATTATGGAAAAGGCTCAACTTACCCAGATGTACAGGGTTCGATCGGGATTTTGTTTGAGCAGGCAAGCTCCAGAGGTCATCTGCAAGAAAGTGTAAATGGCATGTTGAGTTTTCCTTTCACCATCAGAAATCAATTCACTGCAAATCTCTCCTCCTATCAGGCGGCTAAGGAAATGCGTCAGGAATTGAATCAATTCATGAAGAATTTCTACCAGGACATTCAAAAAGAAGTGGACGCTGATGTGAATAAGGCTTACATTTTTGGGAGTAAAGAAGATGATGCGAGAAGTTATCATTTGGCAGATTTGATTCTGCAACATGACATCAAAGTGTTCAGTCTGAATGATAATATTACTGTAAATGGGAAAGAATTCAAGAGAGAAAATTCCTATATAGTTCCAGCGGATCAGCCTCAGTATAGATTGATCAAGGCGATGTTTGAGACAAGAAGTACATTCAAGGATAGCTTGTTTTATGATGTTTCGGCATGGACTTATCCTATGGCTTTCAACTTGGATTACATGGCTTTGAATAGTCAGATATTGAATTTGGCAAGTGTGAATCAAATCACAAAAAGTTCAATTGCTTTGGCTCCGGGAAAAGTAATTGGCGAAGTGGGAGCGTATCAGTATGCGATGGAATGGACTGACTATTATTCTCCAAAAGCTGCTTACAAGTTGATGGATGCAGATTTTCAAGTTAGAGTAGCTACGGGAGAGTTCACTACCGAAGATGGGAAAAAATATGGAAGAGGTACTTTGCTCATTGGTAAGGGTGAAAGTGGACTGGATGATCAGGCTTTTTTCAACAAAATGTCTGAAATAGCCAAGGTATCTACAGTGGATATCTATGGGCTAACGACTGGACATACGGGAGGACATAACCTGGGTTCTCCGTCTATCGAGGTGCTGCAGAAACCTAAAATTGCTTTGCTTGTAGAAGGTGGTGTGGACAGCTATGAGGCGGGCGAAATCTGGCATTTGCTGGATCAACGCTACGAAATGCCAATTACTTTACTGCCAATGGACAGGGTCGAAGGAAGCACGTTGGACAGATACAATGTTATTCTAATGCCGGATGGTAGATATAGTAGTCTTGGAAAATCTGGTGCAGCTACACTAAAGTCTTGGGTTTCAGAAGGAGGAACACTCTTAGCTAAAGGTGGAGCAATCCAATTCCTTTCTCAGAATGAAGTTGGAGATTTAAAGTTCCGTGATAGAGCTGAACCAGATTCCGCTCTTCAAAAAAGCTATGCAGATTATGAATACGAAAGAGGAGCGAAAGTGACTGGTGGAGCAATTTTCAATGCAAAACTTGACCTGACTCATCCGATTGGCTATGGTTATATCAATTCGGATATCCACACATTCAGAAATGATAATTTGTTCATGGAGCCTTCTGCAAATCCGTATGCAAATCCGCTAGTTTATACAGATAAGCCTTTGGCATCTGGATATCTTCATCCTTCAAATCTTCCGGGTATTCAGAATGGATCTGTGATTCAAATCTCTGGAGTTGGAAGTGGCCGAATCGTTGCTTTTGCTGACAATATGAACTTCCGAGCATTCTGGTTTGGGACGAATAAGTTATATATGAATGCGATCTTCTTTGGTCAAGTGATCCAAAGTGGGACGACTAGATAACTAGTATAAATTCAAATCCCGAGCCACGGCTCGGGATTTTCTATTTACAGGATACTCAACTGTAGCATAATATTTTGCGTAAGCCTGCCTAATCCATCCTTCAGAAGTTAGTCTATGAATATCTCTATAAAAATATCTGTTGTAATGTTGCTTGTATTGTTGGGCAATGTTGCCCGAGCTCAAAACATGAGTTTTGAGGAATACAATCCACCTTCTACTCTGAAAGTACCTGAGCATCCAGTGAAGCGGGCGAAATTTCCTTTTGTAGATATCCATAGTCATCAAGGCGGAGTGGATGAGAAGAAAATCGATCAGTTAATCTCCGAAATGGATGAAATCAACATGGGCGTGATGGTGAATCTGAGCGGTAGAGGCTTTGGTCGTGGAGATAGCAATTCCCAGCAGGAATACATCAAAGGGATGATCAAAGAATTCAATACCTATGCGCCGGGGAGATTCATGGTGTTTACGAATTTGAATTTTGCTGGTTTTGGAGATGAAAATTGGACCAGGATTGCGGTAAAGGAATTGGAAGAAGATGTGACAGCAGGCGCAAGTGGGTTAAAAATATACAAAAGTCTTGGCCTGAATGTGACAGATGTAAATGGTAAAAGAGTGCCTGTCAATCATCCAGATTTGGATGCTGTATGGGCAAAAGCTGGTGAGCTCGGAATTCCGGTAATCATTCACTCGGCTGATCCTGCGCAGTTTTGGCAACCCATGGATGCAAACAATGAGCGGTGGCTAGAACTGAAAACTCATCCTAACAGAAAAAGAGGAGATGACAACCCTGCTCCTTTTGAGCAGATCATGGCGGAGCAGCATGATATCTTTGCGAAGCATCCAGAGACCACTTTTATCAATGCTCACATGGGCTGGATGGCGAATGATCTGGATGCTGCAAGTGCGCATTTGGAAAAGTATCCAAACGTGAACTTTGGAATCGGTGCAGTGATCGCTGAGTTTGGCCGTCAGCCAAGACGGGCAAAGGCGTTTTTTGAGAAGTATCAGGATCGGGTTCTTTTTGGCAAAGACGCTTATAATAAGGAGGAGTTTTATACTTACTTCCGAGTGCTGGAGACCGAGGATGAGTATTTCCCTTACTACAAAAAGTACCACGCCTACTGGTCAATGTATGGCTTGGGTCTTTCCGATGAGATTTTGAAAAAGCTTTATTATAAGAATGCTTTACGTATTGTTCCAGGGATGGACAAAAGCGTTTTTCCAGATTAGTATCGTTCTTTTCCCGCAGATGTTCGCAGATTAAAAATGCAGATTTTCTAAGATTGTGAACCTGAGCGTCCGTTACAACTACCAGGATCGAAGGTATCCAATTGGTAGGCGTGAAAATTCTTTTGCCCAGATGGATCGCATTTTTAGTGCAAATAATTTTTGTCCCTTACTTAGTGCTATTATTATCCAAAACTAAATGTAAAGCCGCTTTACATACGCTCTCCTATATGTAAAGAAAATCGAAAAATCTTTACATATACACGAGACAATGTATAGTAACTATAGCTTTTCTTTACATATAGACTTACCTTTGTAAAGAAAAATCGAAAATCTTTACATATGAATTGGCAACTAACCCCTTTGCCTTACGATGCAGAATTGGAGACAAGGACAATTCTCAAGCAACTTCCTGCTGCTCATGCAGCTTTGGCTGAGCTGAAGGGATTGGTCTATTCCATTCCGAATCATGAGATTTTGCTCAATACCTTGGCTATTCAAGAAGCGAAGGATAGCTCTGCTGTGGAGAATATCATTACCACACACGATGAGCTTTTCAAGTCGGATCTGGAGTTTGAATCCATGTTGCCAGCCATTAAAGAGGTGCAAAATTATGTGGCGGCGATGAAGCGAGGATTTGAATTGGTAGAAAAGAAAGGATTGCTCTCCAATCACATTATTCTTCAGATTCAAGAAACCTTGGAGGGAAACAATGCAGGCTTTCGGAAGCTTCCGGGGACTGCGCTGAAAAATGCACAGACTGGAGAGACCGTCTATCTCCCTCCGCAAGATCCCAATGAGATCCTTGCCTTGATGTCCAATTTGGAGCAGTTTATCAATCGGCCAGAGCTGAGCGATTTGGATCCACTGGTGAAGATGGCTATCATTCACTTTCAGTTTGAAAGTATTCACCCATTCTATGATGGAAACGGTCGAACTGGCCGTATTATCAATATTTTGTATCTGATTCTAGGCGGATTGCAAAAGCTTCCAATTCTGTATCTCAGTAGCCATATCATCCGAAACAAAGCTGACTATTACAGCTTGCTTCAAGGTGTCCGTGAAAATGGAGATTGGGAAAATTGGCTAACTTATATGATCGTAGGAGTGGAGAATACCGCTCGGGAGACTATCGTTTTGATAGAAAAGCTGAAAGTGTTGATGGCGGAAATGAAAATTCAACTGCGTAACAATTACAAGTTTTACTCTCAGGAGCTACTGAATAATTTGTTCAAACATCCCTACACCAAGATTGAGTTTATCGTACGAGATATGGGGGTATCCAGAATCACTGCTGCCAACTATCTCAATAAACTCGCTGAAGATGGTGTTCTTCGAAAGGAGAAATTGGGTACGGGAAATTACTATGTAAACGAGAAGTTATTTGCGCTGCTGACAGTGAGACCTTAGACCCCATGAGCAAAGAAGTCCAGCAAAAGAAACCCAGAATCAAGGCGACGCTGAAATATCTCGTCGTCTTGGTTCTGGTATTGCTGGTGACGGTTTTTCAGGATTACCTGAGTTCTCGGCACAACGATTACTCGTTCTATGCCTCCGACTCCTTTCTTTTCAATTTTTTCTGGATTTTGATTCTGCCAGTCGCTCTCATCCTGAATAGTGTTTTTAGTAAGGTTTCGGCATTTGCGAATATTCCTGTTTTGTTGATGAAGCGATTTCTGTTTGTATTGCTTGCATCGCTAGTTCACATGCTGCTTTTTGCGGGTTTGATGCATCTGATTTCAGCACTTTTCTATGAGCATACCTTTACTTTCTTGAGGAATTTGAGGTTTAGTGTTTCAGAGGATTTGTACAAATACTTGTTGATCTATTCGGTGATTGCATTGGTGTTGATCAGAAAAAAGAGGACAATCAAAGAGGAGAAATCTAATTCAAAATACATAGACTAGATAATTGTAGGTTCTGCAAGGATACAAACTGCGATCAAAACTTCGGACATTTTCTATATAGCAGCGGAAGCTCTTTACATCGCAATTCATTCTTTAGACAAAAAACACCTTCATTCAGCCACGCTAAAATCTATTTTGGAGCAGTTAGATTCGGTGCAGTTTGTGCGAATTCATAAGGCCACTATCATAAATCTCAGCAAAGTCATTTCATACAAATCTCGTCTAAGTGGAGATTACGATATTCAGCTCTCCGATCAGCAGGAACTTCGATTGAGCAGAAATTATGTGGATAACGTTAAGCGTAGATTCTCAGCACTTCAATCGTCTTGACCTACTTTTTCAGCGGCTTAGCCTATTCGACTTTTTACCAAAAGAATCATTTCCATTCCAACCTTCAAATTGATCGCTTTGATTGGGATATTGCTTATAGTGGAAGCTGGGTGGGCCGTACGTTAGTGGATAGAGAAATTCGACTTAGGATAGAACTAGTATGTAATTGAGCGTTTGTTTATTTTATTAGGGGATAAATAAGTCAAACTCAATTGCATCAATTCAATCATAAAAATCAAAACGCTGGAATTAATCGAGTTCGTCTATTAGCGATATGCCTGATAGCTGCTGGTCTCATTGTTTTGCTGGTTCCATTTTTCTTTGAGGTTGATACAGATTCTCAGAAAATAGGACTGGTTGGAGGTGGGGCATTTTTGATTGGAATGCTTTTGATTTCTATCTATTCAGGAACGCTCATTGATTTTCAAAAGCATAGATTCAGAGAATACCAAAGCATCCTCTGGTTCAAATTTGGCAAGTGGGAAACGCTACCAAGGATCGAGCATGTGGAATTGATCCATCATAGCTTTCGAAGTACCAATACTCCAAATGGAATTAGTCCTACGCTTTCGCAGCAGGTCACGATCTATAAATGTGTGTTGCTCTCAAATAGCACCAAATTCTTAGCACTTGATTATACCAAGGAAAAAGATGCAATAGCTGATTTGGAGGAGATAAGGGAAGGGCTAGGGATTTGAAAAAACTGATTCACCATGAAATGGTTATCCCTTAAAATATCTCTCCTTATTTATAATGACCAAAAGCTGATATAAGTGTCACCGTTACTGTTTTACCGTCAACTGAATAAATTAAACGGTGCTCTAAGTTTAGTCTTCTAGACCATAAACCCGAAAAATTATTTTTTAACAATTCTGGTTTACCTGTCCCCGAATAAGGATGCTCTTCTAGCTCTTCCAATAAACCTTCAAGTCTTACTAAAAGCTTTCTGTTACCAGACTACTTAATTTTGTCAATGTCTTTGAGAGCTTTTTCTGTAAAATATATCTCAAAGATCATGAGTTAAATAACTTTTTCCTTTCCATTCGATCCAACTTCACTAACCTCCCCTCTTTTACATCAGCAATTCCGGCCTCAATTTCAGCAAGATTTTCTGGATTTTCGAAATAAGGATCTTTACTTGGTGAAGGACTAGAATCACTTATAGAAATGTCTTTTTCTAAGAAATCTACTTTGAATGCCTTCGCAAGTTTTTTGAAAGCTTCAAATATTTCTTCATTATCTGTTTGAATCTCTATCGTTTTCATAGTTCAAATATACGGATTATAGATTTTAGAGATTCATTCCATACTTCTTTCGCTTGTGGTAAAGAATAAAATATTGCGCCCTCTGAGTTAACTCTGATGCCCTCTGCGATTAATAGACAATAAAAAAGCACGGATTTCAACAGATCAATTCTGTTAAATACCCGTGCTTTAATTTGATCTTTTTGATACTCGGTTTTTATCGAACAAAGCAACAAAAGCACTATACAATCGAGTTAATCCAGGCAATTACGCTACTTCGGTCACCCGTCTTCGGTCTTCAAACCTGTCATTATCAAAACTTCAAACTCAGACCCAACATAAAGTTGGTACCAGCCATCGGGTAATAATAATTCTCAGTTACCAGTTCTTTCTGACTTTCTCCCGGTACGAAGTAGCTGAAGGTATAACCATTTGGCTCGTACATCTCATTGAAGATGTTATTAACCAGCAGGTTTAGCTCCACGCTTTTGAAAAATCGAGGCTGCACAGAATAGCTGATGCGGATGTCATTAGTAAAGAAGGCATCCAGCGAACGTGCATCACTTCCGGTATTGTCAAGGAACTGCTTTCCTACATATTTACTCAGCCAGTTTAGCGATAGGTTTTTCACTGGCTTAAACTCGATCATTGCTGACGCTACGGCATTTGGGGATAGCGCAATCTCGGTATCCGTATAAGTGAACGTCTCTTGGGTGAATTCTGACGTGCTGTAGTCATCCACGTATTCGGTAAATTCCTTTATTCTGTTTTGACTTAATGCAAGGTTAGCTCCTATAGTCCATGATTTGGATACTTGATAGGCTGCATCCAATTCAATTCCAGCACGATAAGAATTTGCCACATTTTCACGAATGCTTGAACCTACATTATTGATCTGACCTGTAGGGATCAGCTGATCTTTGTAGTCCATAAGGTAGAAATTAGCACTGTAGGTGAAACTACCACTTCGGGCTCGAAGACCCGCTTCGATGTTATTCAATCGCTCAGGTTTTGGGATTTCAGTGATTTCATTGTCAGTGAAATCTGACCTTTTCGGTTCTCTATTCGCTACCGCATAGCTCGCATACCAGGTTCTTCCTGACTTTTCGTAGCTGAGGCCGACCTTTGGATTGAAGAAGGTGTATTTTTCCTCTCCATCTACTATTCTTCCGTCGTCATTTACGCCTACAAAAGAATAATCAATCGCTCGCAGTTGCAGATCTCCATAAAGACTCAGACCCGTAGCAAGTTCGCGAGTGGCTTTCAAATAGATGTTTTTGTCATCCTTCACTGCGTTATTGTCGTAATATTTATCACGGATTTCAGTATCTCCTGCGACTCTCGCCCAGATGATTTCACCGTAGTGTCTGCCATCGTAGCGATTTGCCCCGCCTCCAAGTACCACATCCCAACGGCCGTCATTGGAAACATAATTAAGTGAAGCTACGCCACCGTAGAAGTCATTGTCTAGCCAGAGTCTTCTGATAATGTCCGTGTTGGTAATCACTAAGTCTCCGATAGTCACATTTGGCAATCTGTAGTTTGCAAAAGCATCATCCTTCCGATACTGCTCGTAGTAGCCCCGACCGTAGGTATAATGAAGCGCTCCATTTGCTTTCCAATTGCTACTAATTTTCCCTGCATAGATCAGCTGGTAATGATCCTGCTGGTAATTATCCGTTTCGTTGTCGTAGGTGTAATAGTTGGAAGTTCGGTCATCTTCCAGTTTGGACTCTGATAGCCCATACCAGCTTTGGTAGGTTTTCTCTTTTCCGGAAAAGACATTCAGTTTCAACACATGATTTTCTCCATAATAACCTCCAGAGACAAAGTAGGAACTGAGATCTGAACTAGCTCGATCCACATAGCCATCTGAAGTGATTTTAGAAAGCCTCGCATCGACGGCAAATCGGTTGTTCAGCAGTCCTGTTCCTACTTTTACCGTATGTTTGAAGGAGTTGAAGGACCCGACTGAGTTATCAATTTGTGCATAGGAATCGTCGTTTCTAGTGTCAGTTTGAAAGTTCAAGCTAGCGCCAAAAGTTGCCGCTCCGTTGGTGGATGTTCCCACTCCACGCTGAATCTGAAGGTTATCCACCGAAGAAGCAAAATCAGGCATATTCACCCAGAATACCCCATGTGATTCGGCATCATTCATAGGAATTCCGTTCACCGTCACGTTGATTCTACTTTGGTCCGAACCTCTGATTCTCATCCCGGTATAGCCGATTCCGGCGCCAGCGTCAGAGAATGTCACCACAGAAGGTGTAAAGTTTAGGAGTTGAGGCATATCCTGACCAAGATTTCTCTTGGCAAGATCTTCTTTAGTGAGTTCTTGGAATGTAGTCGGTGTACTTTGAGAAGCCCGAGTTGCTGAGACGATGAATTCCTCCGTCATCAAGTCAGTTTCCTGCATTCTTACGGTAAGTTCACCGGAATGAGGCAATTCCAAGGTTTGTTTGACCGTGCTGTAACCAACGTAGGAAACGCGAAGTTCAACAGCTCCCGATTGTAATTTGTTGATTTTGAAAAGGCCATTTTCGTCCGTGACGCTACCTTTTCCCTGATTTTCTGCCCAGACTGAGGCTCCTACTAAAGCTTCGCCGGATGATGCATCCAGTACTTTTCCGCTAAGGCTCTGCTGAGCCCAGCTTGAAATGGAGGCAAGGCAAAAAGCCAAGCCAAGAATTACTTTTTTCATGTGTAATTTTTCCCTCTCGGGAGATTGAGTGAAACATGAGAAAGCTTTAGGGAAGCTCCCCGTTATTGTTTACCCTGTTGCATTGACAAAATCTAAAATCCAGAAATTTAACACTTCTGCTCATTGATCTTTGTTGCTACGTTTGTTCATTTCCCTACGCCGGCATTATCCGGATCAGGTAATATGGGTTTGATCTCAGCCCGTTTTATTAAGGCACCCCCTATGATCTAGGAGCAAAGGTAATGGGGAAAAGTTGCTTCGCAAATCTGTCTTATAGAAAATTAATTTTGTCAAATCTGAATTAGTAGGTTTGCCTGAAGACAGTCTTGACTTATCTTTTACCTTTCTCTCAAATCTTTTCCCTAAATTTCTAATCAAACCCTATCTAATCAAACCCTATTAACCTATGAAAATCTACAAACTGCCTTCGGGCACACTTTTGCAGCAGGAAAATCACGCTTTTTTAGGACCTGAATTAGATTGGGATGCTTTGCTGGCGCAAGAAAATCTAAACGCTCATCTCAGTTCCGAGGCCAAATCATGGAAGGAGATTTCTCCGGAAGAAGTGGTCGAATTACTTTCTAAAGGAATTTTAGCACCGATGGGAAATCAGGAAATCTGGGCGGCCGGAGTGACATACTACCGCAGCCGAACAGCCAGAATGGAAGAATCTCAGGATTCCGGAGGAGCGGATTTCTATGATAAAGTCTACAATGCTGATCGTCCGGAGTTATTTTTCAAAGCTACTGCCAGCCGTGTTTCTGCTCCAGGAGCTGCTGTGAATATCCGCAAAGATTCTACTTGGGATGTGCCCGAGCCAGAATTGACTTTGGTGATTTCACCAGCTGGAAAAATCCAGGGGTATACCTGCGGAAATGATATGAGTAGCCGAAGCATAGAAGGTGAAAATCCGCTTTACTTGCCTCAGGCTAAAGTTTATGCGGGTTGCGCGGCGATAGGCCCTTGTCTTTTTATTACAGATAAAGCCATCGAAGAAACCGCAAATATCAAACTAGAAATATTTAGAAAGGACGTGTTAGCTTTTAGCGGTGAAACTGCTTTGACACAGCTGAAGCGCAAGCCACAGGAATTGGCAGCTTGGCTTTTCCGTGGGAATACCTTCCCGATAGGTTGTTTTATGATGACAGGAACGGGGATCGTTCCGGATGATTTTACCTTGGATGTGGGAGATACCGTAAGGATCAGTATTGACGAGATCGGGGTGTTGGAGAATGTGGTGGGGAGAATATAGTGGAGAAATATCACCCATTATAGCTGATAGCATTCCTATCTGGGTAGATATCAGCTATAATGGGTGATAGCAAGACGTTATGCCTCATTGTAAAAAGACCGACAGACCATCAAACCGACTGCTCGACATCGGATAAAATGCCAACGCTACGCAAAATTAAAAGAGCTGCAATGCCACCTACAAGCCGACCCAAATTGCAGCACATTTAATTTTGCCCAACCGCACCCAAAGCCCACCCACCACCCGACAAATTAAGGCAGTAACCTTTCAGCTTAACAAGTAATTAAACGAAATTATGACATAGTAGCGAAAAGTTAATATATTTGCATCAAATGCCGATTAATATGAATAAGAAACCAATTAATAGACTTAAAGCAGTTTTAGCTGAACAAGGCAAGACAAACAAGTGGCTTGCTGAGAAGCTGGACAAAAATGAAACTACAATTTCAAGGTGGTGTACTAATGAAGTTCAACCATCCATGGACAATCTTGTGGCGATTGCTTCACTTTTAAAAATTGATGTGCGTGTGTTAATTAACTCAACAGAAAATACAAAGTAATGAGCCAAGAAATTAATAATTCAGCCACCAATTTTGGGAATTTATTTGAAAATGCAGGTGAAGTAACTTTACAGGAATATTTAGAAATTTATAAATCAAGAATAACTCAAGAAAGCGAAAATTTATTTGTTAGAGATTTCCTTTATCCACTATTAGGAAAAGAAAAAATTAAATATGTAGTCCCTCAATATCCATTTATTGATTCAGAAGGTCGTTCAAGAAGAATAGACTTTGGAATTGTTTTCAATAATAAAAGAGTTGCATTAGAAGTCAATGGTGAAACTTATCATGCAGAAGGAATTATTCCAAATGAAATGTTTGACGACAATCTTAACCGTCAAAATGAAATCCTAAATGCAGGTTGGTTCTTATTGAGATATTCTTATTCTCAATTGCAACATCCTGAATGGCGGACTAGGGTTTCAGAATCTTTATTCTATTTATTACGGAAACGCATACCTGAAATTCTTTCGGATGTTCTCATTGAACCGAACTATCTTCAAAGAAGTGTTTTAGAGGCACTCGATTATTATCGAGCAAAAGGATGGAAAAAGGGTATTGTCGTTTTACCAACAGGAACTGGTAAGACATTTCTATCAGCATTTGATACTTTAAAAACACCTGGAAGAATTTTGTTTATAGTACATCGCTTAGATATTCTAAAACAATCAAAAGAAGCATTTGAAAAAGTTTATCCAACAGCAGTCTTAGGGCTATTAACTGGAGAAGTAAAAGAAAATGTTACAGACAGCAAGATTTTGTTTGCTTCTAAGGATTCTTTGCGTAGCACGGAAATATTGACAACTTTTAGTCCAAATGAATTTGATTATATAATTGTGGATGAAGTTCATCACGGACAAGCCCCAACGTATCAAATGGTTTTAAAGTATTTTGAACCTAACTTCTTCATGCTTGGCTTAACCGCAACACCAGACCGCATGGACAGGAAGGATATTTTTGAACTATTTGATTATCAAAAAATATTTGAGTACAATCTTTTTGAGGCTATTGAAAACGGATTCCTTGTTCCTTATACATACTATGGCCTTCAAGACAATATTGATTACAACACAATCAAGCACAATGGAGTAAAATATAATGTTGCGGATTTAGATAGTAAATTAATTATCAAAGAACGTAATCAAAAAATACTTGAAGAATATTTATCAAAAGGTTCAGGAAATAAGGCACTTGGTTTTTGTTGTTCTGTTAAACATGCAAATGCTATGGCTGCATTTTTTAGCAAGAATGGAATATCAGCAGTTTCAATTACATCGGAATCTCCGAATCGAGAAGACCTTATAAAAGGATTCAGAAATAATTTCTATTCAGTAGCTTTTACAGTTGATTTGTTTAATGAAGGAGTAGACTTCCCAGATTTGCGAGTATTACTTTTTTTAAGACCTACGGAATCTAAAACTGTATTTTTTCAGCAGTTAGGCAGAGGCTTGAGACTTTGTGGTGGAAAAGAAAATGTTGTGATTATTGACTTCATTGGAAACTACAAAAAAGCAAATAATATAAGGAAATATCTTTCGAAAGGTACAAGCACAAAAACAAATCCAACAAACGGTCGAATAGAAAAAATCGAATATGAATATTCGCCAAAATGTGAAGTAGTCTTTGATGTAGAAGTTGAGGAAATTTTGGACAGACAAGACACGAGTGAAAGAGAAATAACTAAAGAGGATTTAATTGATGCTTACTACAATTTGGCTGAGGTTCTTAGTAAAAAACCAACTCCAGAAGATATAAATCGTGAAGGAGAATTTAAAATAAGTAAGTATGTTTCTGTATTTGGAACTTGGGTAAACTTTTTAAAAGAAATTGGTGAACTAACTGAGTTTAGTTATCACTTTCCTCAAGGCACTCATTTAGGCCACATTATGTACGTTCTTAACACAGTAGGTTCAGGGTCAATTCAAGGAAGCCACATTTCACCTGAGTATGTGAAATTTACAGGGAATTACTCAGAAGGTCAAATGGGAAACTTTGAACGGAAAACGAAATATGCATTGCAAGCATCAATGGAATTGGGATTAATCATTGACTTTAGACAAGAAGCACTTGAACAAGATTTTAAAATTGTACTTACAAAAAGTGGTCAGGAAATTTATGATACACTTAAACCCTTACTTAAAACCTTGGATTTATCTTTCAAAGAAGAAGGTAAAGCCGAGATTTCATGGAGTATGAATTGTGAAAGTACTATCAATGATGCTATAAAAAATTCCCTTTACGCAAACATTGATTCGAAAAAGCTATTAAGAAGGGTATTCTTAAAAATGGACGCAGTAAATATGCTTCTTAAATATCTTTATTCTATACAACGTAAGTCGACAATAACAAAAGCCGAAGTTTATGCTGATTTCTTTGAAGCACCATTTGTTAAAAGCTATTTAGAAAGACACGGGTTAGAAAACCCAACAGAAAATGTAATAGTTAGACGGGTTCCTTTTCTGTTCAATATCTTAGAGTCGTTAGGAATAATAAATCAAGGTAGAAGTAACATTCAAGTATTGGCATTTATTCCAGCTAGAGAAGTCATTAAACTTAACAGCAAAGAGAATAATGATGAAATTGATAATCGCATTTCAAGGATAATTGATTTCAATAAAAAGTTGGCATCAACTCAAACGGAAGAACAATTGGGTATTGCCGCTGAATCCAAACCCATATACAACATTGACAAATTACAAGAGCAATTTTTTTCTGCAGACGAAATATCGCTTTTAAAAGAAACATTCGGAAAGGATTTTCTGACTGAAAATTATTACTTACAAATTGAAGAAATTTAAAAACAATGGCAAACAAATCTCATTTCAATAGCGGTCATATTGCATTGAACAAGCAAAAAAAAGACGGTAAAGAACACAGTTCTTCGATTGAAAATAAAAAAATCACAAGCAGTATTCATGGACTTTATATTGAAGATGCAATTAAGTTTCTAAAAAAACTTCCTGACTCATCAGTGCAATTAATTCTAGTAGACCCACCTTATAATCTTGACTTGGATTATTGGGATACTTTTGATAATTATCTAGAATGGGCTAAACAATGGCTTGACGAGATTTATAGAGTTTTGGAAGATTCTGGTAATTGTGTAATTTTTGGAGGGTTTCAATATCAAGACTTAAAAAAAGGCGACTTGCTTGAAGTCCTTCATTACACAAGACATAATACAAAACTGCGGTTTACCAACCTCGTAATTTGGTACTATAAAAATGGAATGAGTGCTCACCGTTTTTTTGCTAACAGACATGAAGAAGCTGTTTGGTTGACTAAAACAAATAAATATTACTTTGATTTAGATTCAGTTCGTGCACCTTACGATGAAGAATCAAAAAAAATGGCACTAAAAGATAAAAGACTTATTCCTGAAAATATTGAGAAAGGTAAAAACCCAACAAATGTTTGGGAAATTGGGCGACTTAATGGCAATTCAAGCGAAAGGGTTGGACACCCAACTCAAAAACCTTTAGAGATTATTAGACGTTTTGTAAAAAGTCTTTCATATGAGGGTTCAATTGTTCTTGACTTCTTCGCAGGCTCAGGAACAACTGGAATTGTTTGTATGGAAGAAAATCGACATTCAATAATGGTAGACTCAGACGCTAAGATAAAAGAGTATTTAAAACTTCACATAAAAAATAATCAGACAACTCTTGAAAAGAGAAAATATGAAATTATTGAAAATGTAGACATCAAAAAATTACTTACTAAAATGAAAACACAACAATAATAGCCAACGCTTTTTGGTAGCACATTTGCATTTTTTCCCAACACCACAAGCCAAACAAAAAAATGCAAAAGAGCTACCAAGCCAACGCACAACGAAACTACAATGGACAGACAAACCACGACCGAAAAAGAACAACGAAGGCATAACAGCACCTACCCAAAAGGCGGGGTTTCGTGCTTCGCAGACACATTTGTGCAAGCCGAAAGTTCAGTTCTCCGAATGAAGTTTTATGGTAAAAATCCCGCCCTTCGGGTAGCTGCAAACCGTTATGCCCAAGCTAGAGAAAGTCCGGCAATCTGATAAATTATTAACTTTGCAACTATGAAAAACATATCAGAACCTGATGGGCTAATAGAAAGCATCAGAGAGATAATTAAGGATGCCAGGAAGAGGGTGGCTAGAAATGTCAATATTGAACTTATTGCCACCTATTGGAAAATTGGTAAAACAATCGTAGAAAACGAG
>Ga0105054_10000329_pt1 | contig 71137 bp, 70 predicted proteins | sample BON02_FD_78091 | JGI IMG/M metagenome (GOLD analysis project Ga0105054, IMG submission 78091) | Freshwater microbial communities from Lake Bonney liftoff mats and glacier meltwater in Antarctica - BON-02 (megahit assembly) | ecosystem: Environmental > Aquatic > Freshwater > Ice > Glacier...
GTCAAGGAGATTGATCAGCCTTGTGCGGATGAATTGATTCCAGTGTACAGAGCGTACAACAATGGGTTTTTGCAAGGTGAAGACAGCAACCACCGTTATGTGACAGATCCCGAACTGCTCAAACCGTTGGTTGCCGAAGGATGGACTGAAGAAGGTGTGGTGTTTTGTTCACCGATACAACCGAATTGATTACGAACAGGCAGTTATCGCGTTGACACAGCGAACTTAGGCACCGCAATCAAACCCCGATATCTTCATTCCAAAGCTCCGGACGATCGCGGATAAAGTCTTCCATCATCCGGACACAATCCTGATCTTGCAGCACTTCCACTTCAACTCCGCGTGAGCGCAGCAGGTCTTCGTCGCCCATAAAAGTTCTGTTTTCACCCACGATAACTTTGGGAATGCCGTATAACATAATGGCACCGCTGCACATCGGACACGGTGACAAGGTGGTGTACAAAGTGCATTCCCGATACACGCTGGCGGGTTGCCGTCCGGCGTTTTCAAAGGCATCCATCTCGCCGTGCAATACAGTGCTGCCTTGTTGAACACGACGATTGTGGCCACGGCCGATTATCTTGCCATCATGAACAATGACCGAGCCGATGGGGATGCCACCTTCTGCCAGTCCTGCCTGAGCCTCCTTAAAAGCGGCTTTCATAAATGCTTCCATATTGATGCCCTGCGCATTAATCTATTAGATGATACTCTGAGGATATATAGATTCGATGGAGAAATACAGATGGGCAGTTTGTTAATTCGTAACGGCACCGTAGTAACAGCCACTGACCAATATCAGGCTGATGTATATGTTGAAGGGGAAACCATCGCCCAGATTGGCAAAGATCTGGATAAAACTGCGGACCGGGAAATCGATGCCCAGGGCTGTTATTTGTTTCCGGGCGGGATTGATGCCCACACCCATATGGAACTGCCTTTTATGGGCACCCATGCCAGCGACACTTTCGAAACCGGCACACTGGCCGGCTTGCACGGCGGCACCACCACCATCATCGATTTCGCCATACAGACCCAGGGTGATAGTTTGCAGGCAGCGCTCGATTCATGGCATGAAAAAGCCGATGGCCATGCGGTTGGTGACTATGCATTTCACTGCGCGGTAACGGATTTTAACGACAATACCCGCGCCGAAATCCCTGCCGTTATCAAAGAACACGGCATCAACTCTTTTAAAGTTTTTATGGCCTATAAAGGCGCGTTGATGGTGGATGACCGTCAAATGTTCGAACTGATGGGAGAGTTGGTCAAGCACGGCGGCATCATTACCACGCACTGCGAAAACGGTGACATGGTCGACAGCAACATCAAAAAGAATCTGGATGCCGGCAATACAGCACCGAAATATCATGTGTTATCGCGGCCCGCAATTTGCGAGGCTGAAGCGGCGGGCCGGGCCATCGATTTGGCTTACCAGTCCGGCTGCCCCCTGTATATCGTCCACACCACCTGCGAAGAATCATTAAACCGGGTTAAGGCAGCAACGCTGCGCAACCAGAAAGTCAATGTTGAAACCTGCATCCAATATCTGCTGCTGGATGATTCGGAATATTTCAAAGACGGTTTCGAGGGCGCCAAAGTGGTGATGAGCCCGCCACTGCGCAAGAAAAAAGACCAGGAAGCGCTTTGGGCTGCCATCAACCAGAATCTGGTGCATCATGTTGCCACTGACCATTGCCCGTTTTGTATGGATCAAAAAGCCATGGGCAAAGATAATTTTTCTAAAATTCCGAATGGTGCACCCGGCATCGAAAACCGGCTGGAACTGCTTTATAGCGAAGGCGTGGAAAAAGGCCGCATCGGCATGAATAAATTTGTCGAAATGTCTTCCACCGGTGCTGCGAAAATCTTTGGGCTATTTCCACGTAAGGGCACCATTGCAGTCGGCTCTGATGCCGATATTGTCATATTCGACCCGGCGATCAAACACACGATTTCCGCAAAATCCCACCATATGAATGTCGATTACAACCCGTATGAAGGCTGGCAGGTTCAGGGTAAAACCCGTTCCACCATTTTACGCGGCACGGTAGCGATTGATGAAGGCGAAGCGAAGGTGGGTGAAGGTTTCGGCAAATACATCAAACGACCGCCGTTTAAATCCAAGTACTAGGTAGAGCAAGGGAATAATATGTCCAGAATTGTAAAAGCAGCCATTGTGCAGGTCGCCAACCCACTGCATGGCGATGAAAGTGTTGAGGCCCATCGCAAGGCCATGTTGGAGGTCCACATCCCCTACATCGAACAAGCCGGTGAGCAAGGTGTGCAGATGCTGTGCTTTCAGGAGATATTTACCGGCCCTTATTTCTGCCCCTCGCAGGATACCAAATGGTATGAAGGCGCAGAAGCCATTCCCGAAGGCCCGACCACGCAGCTGATGTGCGAATACGCCCGCAAATACAATATGGTGATTATCGTTCCCATATTTGAGGAGCACATGACCGGCGTTTACTACAACACTGCAGCTGTAATTGATGCCGACGGCACCTATCTGGGTAAATACCGGAAAAATCACATTCCGCAAGTATCCGGATTCTGGGAAAAGTTCTTTTTCAAACCCGGAAATCTGGGTTACCCCGTGTTCGACACCGCCTATGGCAAAGTCGGTGTGTACATCTGTTACGACCGGCACTTTCCGGATGGCGCACGTTGTCTGGGCTTAAATGGTGCGGAAATTGTGTTCAACCCTTCTGCTACCGTGGCCGGCCTGTCTCAATATTTGTGGGAACTTGAACAACCCGCGCATGCGGCCGCCAATGGTTATTTCATCGCGGCAATCAACCGGGTCGGCGAAGAAGCGCCGTGGAATATCGGGCGTTTTTATGGCTCATCCTATTTTGCTGATCCGCGCGGCCAGATCGTAGCTCAAGCCAGTGAAACCGAAAATGAAATGCTGGTGGCCGATCTTGATTTCGACATGGTTCGCGAAGTCCGCGATATCTGGCAGTTTTATCGCGACCGTCGTCCGGAAACTTATGGTGCTTTAACGGAGCTGTAAGCGATGAGCGAGCCTCACGCCACATCTTCGCAGCAATACGGAACCACGCCAGCAACCGATGCCAACCTGAGTAACCCGGACATTGCGCCGGTTCCAGCGGCGCAGCAAACCTGGACTTCCATCAGTTTTTTCACCCTGTGGGTTGGCATGGCGGTCAATATTCCTTCATACATGATCGCCGCATCCCTGATTGATGGCGGTATGAGCTGGAAGCAGGCCATGTTTACTGTGCTGCTGGGCAATCTGATTGTATTCGTGCCTATGTCTTTATCCGGCCATGCGGGCACCAAATACGGCATTCCTTTTCCTGTATTTGCGCGAGCATCATTCGGTATTAAAGGCTCACACATTCCATCGTTGTTGCGGGCGATTGTTGCCTGTGGCTGGTTTGGTATTCAGACCTGGATTGGCGGCGCTGCCATTTACACGATCTTGCTGATTTTCTGGCCGGCAGTGGCCGACGCGCCGACCATGATGCCGGCCTGGGTTGGCGTCAGCCTGGTGCAGTTCCTCTGCTTCATGGCCTTCTGGTTTATGAACATCTGGCTGATCTGGAAGGGTATCAATTCCATTCGCGTGTTGGAGCACCTGGCTGCACCTTTTCTGATCCTCTGCGGCCTGGGCTTATTGGCCTGGGCTTATCAGGGAGCGAACGGTTTCGGGCCAATGCTGCGGGCTGAATCCCGGTTCGATAACCCATCACAATTCTGGCAACTATTCTGGCCCAGCCTGACGGCAATGGTCGGGTTCTGGGCAACCTTGACCCTGAACATTTCAGATTTCACCCGCTATGCGCGTAGCCAGCGCGCTCAGGTTGTCGGTCAGCTATCCGGTTTGCCCAGCACCATGACCCTGTTTGCATTTATCGGCGTTGCTGTCACCAGCGCGACCGTGGTGATTTTTGGTGAAGCCATCTGGGATCCAGTGGTACTGGTGCGCCGGTTTGATTCCCACTGGGTGGTATTTTTCTGCATGATAGCTGTGGTTATTGCCACCATCTCAACCAATGCTGCGGCCAATGTGGTCGGTCCTGCCAATGCGTTTTCCAATTTAATGCCCTCGAAAATCGACTTCAAACGCGGTGGCTACATCACCGGCATAATTGGTATTCTGATTATGCCGTGGAAATTGATCGCCGACCCAAGCGGTTATATTTTTACCTGGCTGATCGCCTATTCGGCTTTGCTGGGGCCGATCATTGGCATCCTGCTGGTTGATTATTTCCTGATTAGAAAAACCGAACTCGATCTGGAAGACCTGTATCGGAACAATGGCCGCTATGCCGGTGTTAATCCCGTCGCAATAATTGCTCTGGTAGTAGGTGTACTGCCCAACATCCCGGGATTTTTGGCGCACGTCGGACTGTACAACGGTACCGGGGCATGGGTTAATTTGTATAACTATGCGTGGTTCATCGGTCTGGGCGTCTCCAGCGTCGTTTACTTTTTGCTGATGCGAAACAAAGTCTGAAAGGCGGCATTTATGGAAATAGATATCAAACCCGGGCGTCTCAGTCCTGCGCAGATCGAGCAGAATTTTGGCGATCTGCATGCGCCCCTGACACAGTTGCAGGCGGTACAGGAATCAGCCCGCTGCCTGTTCTGCTTTGATGCGCCCTGCACCGAGGCCTGCCCTACCGGCATTGATATACCCGGGTTTATTCGCAAAATCGCCAGCGGCAACACCCACGGTTCGGCAGTGACCATTCTTAGCGAAAACATCATGGGTGGAACCTGTGCCAACGTCTGTCCTGTGGAAGAACTCTGCGAACAGGTATGTGTGCGCAATACGGCCGAAGACAAGCCCGTCGTCATCGGCTTATTGCAGCGTTACGCGACCGACCATTTGTTTGCCAGCGGCAGGCAACCGTTTAAGCGTGCAGATAACACCGGCAAGCGGGTTGCTGTAATCGGTGCGGGCCCTGCAGGCCTGTCGTGTGCACATCGATTGGCGATGCTGGGGCACTCGGTGACGGTATATGAGGCTCGCGGTAAAGCCGGCGGCCTCAATGAATATGGGTTGGCTGCCTACAAAATGCTGGACGAACGCGCCGCCAGAGAAGTGGAATTCATTCTGGACATCGGCGGCATAGAAGTAAAAACCGGCGTCCAATTGGGTACTGATTTAAGTCTGCGTGATTTACGCAGTGAATTTGATGCTGTATTTATCGGCACCGGCCACAACGCGGTTAACGCCCTGCAACTCGAAAACGAGGAAGTGGCAGGGGTGTACAACGCCGTGGACTTTATTGAGCAAATTCGGCAAAGCGACCTTAGCGATCTTCCCGTCGGCCGCAATGTGGTCGTAATCGGCGGCGGCAATACCGCCATTGATATCGCCGTTCAAGTGAAAAAGCTCGGCGCGGAAAACGTGACGCTGGTTTATCGACGCGGCTTTGAACAAATGGGCGCGACCGAATTTGAACAACAGGTAGCTCAAACCAACGGTGTGCTGATTCGCTGTCATGCACAACCGTGCCGCATTCATGCCGAGGACGGTCATCTGAGTGCTGTGGAATTTGAATACACATCAATCGATGATGGCCGGTTGGTCACATCAGGTGAAACGTTCACCCTACCCGCCGATCAATTATTCAAAGCTATTGGGCAGCGTCTGGATGCCGGTTTGTTGGCCAAGGCCAATCTGAGTGAAGCTGGTCTGGATGAAGCTGATCGGGATGAGGTTAATTTGGATAACTTTGACCATCCGGCCATCGAAAACGGCCGCATCAAAGTCGATCAGCAACAGCATAGCAGCTTGCCGAATGTCTGGGCCGGTGGTGACTGCACGCCCGGCAACGACCTCACGGTAGTCGCCGTTCAACAAGGCAAAATTGCGGCCCACAGCATAGATGAGTACCTAAAAAGATGAGTACCATAAAAATGAGTAATGGAAATGGCTGACCTTCGTTGCAATATCGCCGGTGTTAGCTCACCCAACCCTTTCTGGCTGGCGTCTGCGCCGCCTACCGACAAGCGCTACAACGTGGAGCGGGCTTTTGAAGCCGGCTGGGGCGGCGTCGTCTGGAAAACCCTGGGCGAGGATGGTCCTCCAATCGTCAACGTCTGCTCCCGTTACGGTTCGGTCGACTACAACGGTCAACGCATGATCGGCTTTAACAACATTGAATTGATCACCGACCGGCCTTTGAAAATCAATCTGGATGAAATCACGGCGGTAAAAAAAGCCTGGCCGGATCGTGCCATGGTGGTGTCATTAATGGTGCCCTGCAACGAACAAGCCTGGAAAGATATATTAAAAAAGGTCGAACAAACAGGCTGTGATGGCGTCGAGCTGAATTTCGGCTGTCCGCATGGCATGAGCGAACGTGGCATGGGTGCTGCTGTCGGCCAGGTACCTGAATATATTCAAGAAGTTACAGAATGGTGCAAGACCCACACCCGCCTGCCGGTATTTGTGAAACTGACCCCGAATATTTCTGATATTACACGCCCGGCACGAGCGGCAAAAGCGGGTGGCGCTGATGCCGTATCCCTGATCAACACCATCAACTCGATCGTCTCCATTGATCTGGATTTAATGGCACCCAATCCCACCGTCGCTGGCAAAGGCGTTCATGGCGGTTATTGCGGGCCGGCAGTCAAACCGATTGCGCTGAGCATGGTATCTGAAATTGCCCGGGACCCGGAAACACACCAGTTGCCGATCTCAGGCATTGGCGGCATCAGTAACTGGCGGGACGCCGCAGAATTTATCGCGTTGGGCTGTGGTAGCGTGCAGGTGTGCACGGCAGCTATGCGTTTTGGCTTCCGGATTATTGATGATCTGGTAGATGGTCTGAGTAACTGGATGGACGAAAAAGGCTATCAACAACTGGAAGATTTTCGCGGTGCTGCGATTCCCAATGTCACGGATTGGCAATATCTGGATTTAAATTACAAGACCATTGCCCATATTGATCAGGATAGCTGCATTGAATGCGGTCTGTGTCACGTCACTTGCGAAGACACCTCGCATCAATCAATTAGTGCCAGCAAGGACGAAAATGGCAAGCGAACATACACTGTGATTGATGATGAATGTGTCGGCTGCAACCTGTGTGCCCTTGTTTGCCCCGTGCCAGAGTGCATCACGATGGTCGAAGTCGACAACGGCTTGCCCTACCAGAACTGGACACAACACCCGAACAACCCGATGAAAAGCGATTAATTACATGAAAATTATGCAAAAAACCCCAATGCCTCTTCTGCTGTCTTTGTTGCCGCCTTTGTTGCTGCCTTTGCTTCTGCTGATAGCTGCCGGCAGTCAGGCAGCCGATCAAGCGGCGGCCGAACAATCGACCACCCAACAAGCGGTAGCCGAACAATCGGTTATAGAAAAAATACTGCCCTACCCGATTTATCAACACAAACTGGAAAACGGCCTCAACGTGGTTACTGTGCCGTTCGATTCTCCCGGGCTTGCTGCTCTGCATATCGTGACAAGAGTGGGTGCCCGCAATGAAGTGGAGCCCGGTGTAACCGGCTTTGCACACTTTTTCGAGCACATGATGTTTCGCGGCACCGACAATTATACGCGTGATGAATACAATGCTCAGCTCAAACTGACAGGCGCTGCCGCCAACGCCAACACCACTCAGGATCGAACCGATTACCACATGACCGGTAACGCCGACATGCTCGGATTGATGTTCGAACTGGAGTCGGACCGCTTTATGAATCTGAATTATTCGGAGCACGACTTTAAAACCGAAGCGGGTGCTGTTAAAGGCGAGTACACCAAAAACTTCGCCAGCCCCTATTCGCAGATCAACGAAAAACGTGCTGAAACAGCTTATACAACCCATACCTATTCACACACTACCATGGGCTACTTTGACGATATCGTCGACATGCCCAAGCAGTTCGAGTATTCGAAGACATTTTTCGACCGTTACTACCGTCCGGAATACAACACCATTTTAGTGGTGGGCGATGTAACGCCGGAGAAAGTCAACGCACTGGCTAAGAAATATTTTGCTGGCTGGAAACGTGGCAGCTACACATCGGTGGTACCCGAAGAACCTGAACAAACCGAAACCAGGTACGCGCACCTGGAAAACGGCAGCATTCCACCGTTCTTCAGCATGAGCTACAAGGGTCCGGCGTTCAATGACAGCAAGATCGATATGCCAACGCTGGATGTGCTGGCCTCGATTTTGTTTTCACCTACATCCGACTTGTACAAAAAACTGGTCATTGAAGAGCAGAAAGTTCGCTTTATTGGCGGCGGTGCCGGTGACAGTCGTGACCCCGGCTTGTTCACTATTCAGGTTTCCATGGTCGACAAGGCAGACATGCCTTATGTGATGGCCGAAATTGAAAAAGCCATCGACAAAGTCAAAAAACAAGGCGTTGATCCCCAATTGTTGGCCGTCACCAAGTCCAACCTGAAATACAGTTTTGCCATGAGCATCGATTCAGCCGATGCCATCGCTGATTCACTGAGTCACTACATTCAGTTGACCGGTGATCCGGAATCCATCAATCGTTTGTATGCCATGTATGGCAAAGTGACCGGGGGCGATATCAAAAAAGTCGCCGATCAATATTTCAAAAAGGACCACCTGACCGTTGCCACCATTTCGGATGACACGATTTCCGAACTTGGGCAGGGAGCATTGAAATGAAAACATTCATGCAAACAGTATCACTACTGCTGCTAAGCGGCTTCGTCATGCAAGCACAGGCGGCGATCGATGTGGTTGAATTGCAACAGCCAAACGCCAACAAGGTGGTGTTCAAAGTTCGTTTTGAAAATGGCTCAATTTCAGACCCGGCAGATAAGAAAGGCCTGACCGATGCGACTGCGTCCCTGATGGCCCAGGGCGGTGCGGGCGGCATAAGCTATTCGGATATTCAGGATAAAATGCTGCCCTGGGCGGCCCAATACGGCGTGATGGTCGACAAGCAAGTCAGCACTTTCACGTTTGAGGTTCCGGTCGACTTCCTCGACCAGTTTTATCCCCTGATGAGCAACATATTGTTGCGGCCAGACTTCAGCGAGCAGGATTTCACCCGCGTCATGAAAGCCCAGCAGAACTATGTGGATCAGGTGGTGCGGGCATCTTCCGATGAGGACTATAGCAAGTTTGCACTTGAAGACTTGCTGTTCCGCGGGGGTAATATGCAAAGCCTGGTGGAAGGTACATCTGACAGCGTGAAGTCAATTACGCTGGACGATATCAAGGCACAGTACAAAAATGCCTTTACCCGCCACAACGTCATGGCCGGCATTGCCGGTAATTTCAGCCCTGATATTCTGGCAAAGTTTAAGGCAGATATCGCAAAATTGTCCGACAACAAGTTCACACCACCAAAACCTTCTAAAGCCAGAAAGCCCGATGGGATCGAAGTGGAAATCATTGCCAAGCAGGGTGCCTTTGGTTCCGCCATATTCACCGGCGCACCGCTACCTATCACGCGCGCCAATGATGATTTTGCGGCATTGATGATTGCCAACTCATGGATGGGCGAGCATCGCAAATCCTATTCGCGGTTGTATCAGAAAATACGCGAAACACGCTCCATGAACTATGGTGACTACAGCTACATCGAATGGTACTCGCAGGGTGGGCGCTATCAATTACCACCATCAGGCGTCCCGCGGGCGTCCAGCTACTGGTCCATATGGATCCGGCCGGTGCAGATTGCCTCCCAACTCAAGGAACAGTACCCGGAACTCGCCGATATCGAGGTCGGCCACGCGCATTTTGCGCTGCGCATGGCGATCCGGGAGTTTGATCAGTTGATTAAAAATGGCATGAGCGAGGCGGACTTCGAAGCCACGCGTACCTTTTTGCGCAGCTATATGAAATTGTACGCTCAGAGCCCCGCGGACCGGTTGGGCTGGCTGATGGATTCACGTTTTTATGGTCGCGAGAATTATCTGGCCGAGATGGATATCTTGTTAAGCAAAACCACGTTGAAACAAGTCAATGCCGCTATCGGCAAGTATTGGCAGACCAAAAACATGTTTGTCACCATTGTTACCGACGAAGGCGAGGCCAAACCATTGGCAGATGCATTGATCAATAACACGGCATCGCCGATGAGTTACTCAAACCAGCTCAAGTCCGGTTTACCTGCAGATGTTCTGGCAGAAGACGAGAAAGTGGCAGTGTTTCCTTTGAATATCAAAAAGGTCAATATCATTCAATCAGCTGATACGTTCAAGTAAGCAGAATAAGTAAAGCCTGGCATTCAAGGCTGATTAAGTAGGGCTGAACAGATGTTGAAGCCTTGAGACTATCAGGTCGAATCGATACCGCACCCTGCCGGGGTGCGGCTTTTTTTAAACCTCCCGCCACTCACCTGGTGGTAGCGCACCCAGGTCCCAATCACCCACTCTGGCTCTGACCAGCCGCAGAGTCGGGAATTCGACGGCCGCTGTCATACGCCTGACCTGACGGTTTCGGCCTTCGCTAATGGTCAATTCCAGCCAGCTTGCAGGAATAGATGCCCGGTACCGGATCGGCGGATCTCTTGGCCATAGTTTTTCCGGCCGGGGGATCAGCCGTGCTTTGGCTGGTAAGGTTTTCCCATCTTTCAATTGCACTCCCTTTCGCAACTGCACCAGCGCACTTTCATCAGGCTCGCCCTCGACTTGCGCCCAATAAGTTTTCGGGGATTTAAATCGCGGGTGGGTGATTTTCTGAACAAGCGTGCCATCGTCACTGAGAATCATCAGCCCTTCAGAATCATAATCAAGACGTCCTGCAATTCTTAGCGTCTTGTCGTTGAAGAAAGCACTCAAGGTAGTTTTGTCGCCGGCTTCCCGAAATTGCGACATCACCTGAAATGGTTTGTTAAATAAAATGACCCGGCTCATGTGTCTACTTTGCCGCAATTGAAATCTTAATGCGACTGCATGAGTAATTCTCACCGCGCGTGACTGAATTTCATAGTGCCATGCCTTTGGTTTACACTGTACCGGGAAACCTTCAAGTCATAAGTTCGGAATCAATAAATGAATAATAAAAAACCTGTAAAAGGGCAACGTCGCTGGTTGATCATCATTCCCGCGGTGCTGATTACGCTGGTATTGTTGATGCTGCTGTTTGGCTACTTCTGGCTGAGACAGAGCTTGCCGCAACTCGAAGGCCAGATCACCACTACCGGTGTCGCCAACCCGGTGACTATTACCCGCGATGCTGATGGCATTCCGACCATTCAAGCAGCTCACCGTGCCGATGCATCCTATGCGTTAGGCTATTTACACGGCCAGGAACGCTTTTTTCAGATGGATCTGTTGCGCCGCTCTGGCGCGGGTGAGCTTTCAGAAGTGTTAGGTGAAGGCACGCTGGCGCTTGATAAAAAACGCAGACGTCATCGTTTTCGCCATCGAGCTAATTTGGCGCTGCAAAACATGTCGGACCAGGACTTCATTGAAGCTTCCGCCTATTCAACCGGCGTGAATGACGGGCTGAATGCATTGGGTTCCGCCCCTTTCGAATACACCATTTTGGATGCAGTACCCGAACCCTGGAACAATGCAGACAGCTTGTTGGTGGTCTACGCCATGTATTTTGATCTGCAGGATGAAGACGGCCAGCACGAGAGAAATTACAGCTTGATGAGCGATATTCTGGGCTCGGACTTTGTCGAGTTTATGGTGCCTTTCGGTACCAGTTGGGATGCTCCCATTGATGGCGGTAGCGTTCCGGAGGCTCCGTTCCCGAAAATATTGCCGTTTACTCACACCACTGTTGAGAAAAACGCCCCGCCACCTGTGGACGAGGCAGTGCCAGGCAGCAATAACTGGGTGGTTGGCGGCAAACTGACATCAACCGGCGCAGCCATTGTGGCGAACGATATGCATCTGGGGCTTAGTGTTCCCAATATCTGGTATCGCGCTCGCTTGCTGATCGAGGAAACCAATACCGATATTACCGGCGTAACTTTGCCGGGTGTACCTGCGGTCGTAGTTGGATCCAATACGTACATTGCATGGGGTTTCACCAACTCTCAAATCGACACACAGGATATTGTCTATATCGATTGGCTGGATGAGGCTGCCGGTATTTACCAGACACCACACGGGGCTGCGAGGATTGAAAGTGTGACCGAATCGATCTGCAGCATCCGTATTGGCTGCACAGAACTGGTGGTGCGGGAAAGCATCTGGGGCCCACTATTGGAAACCAAAAATCACGCTGATCGCAGCATGGCCACGCGCTGGGTAGCGCATGACATCGATGCTGTGAATATGCAGTTGATGCAGATGGAGAACGCCCACACTATCGAGGCCGCATTTGAAATTGCCCATCTCGCTGGTACACCCACGCAAAACCTGGTGGTGGGCGACAGGGACGGCAACATCGGCTATACGTTGTTGGGTCCTGTGCCAGCCAGATATGGGCCTGATGGCCTGTTTCCTGATTCCTGGGCGGATGGTAGCCGCGGCTGGGCAGGTCGATTGAAATCACCCTACCTCCCGGAAATCATCAACCCGCCTGACGCCAGGCTCTGGTCGGCCAATGCGCGTATGGTGTCTGGTGATTTGCTTAGTAGCGTCGGCTATGGCAACTATTCGTTAGCCGGCCGCCAGCACCAGATCCGCAAACGACTAATGGCGCTGGAAACCGCCAATGAAGATGACTTGCTCGCCATTCAACTGGATGACGAAGGCTTGTTTCTGCAACGCTGGCATACATTGATGCTGGAAGAGTTTGCAGGCAATCAAGCCCCTGCCATTGTGTCCATATTGGAACAGGTTAATAACTGGCAGGGTCGTGCGGTACCTGATTCTATTGGCTATCGTGTCATTCGTCGTTTTCGTGGCTTTGTGATCCAGCGGGTTTATGCAGGATTGACTGCGCCTTTATCGAGTTACCTCGGCGATCAATATCCCTGGTACCCGCGCACTGCAGAAGGGCCTGTCTGGCGGTTAATCACAGCCCGGCCGGAAAATCTGCTGCCGCCAGGATATGACAATTGGGACGTATTGCTAAGCGCATCACTTGCTGATGTGCTGAAAGAAATTGACGATTCCGGTGGTTTGAAATCTTATACCTGGGGCGAATATTCCGAGCTGAAAATCGACCACCCACTCAGCCCTTTTGTGCCGGGTCTTGGCTGGCTGACCAACACGCCGCATGAACAAACGCCAGGTGAATTTGGCCATATGCCGCGCATCGGAGCCGGCAATATCGGCGCTTCCCAGCGCATGGTCGTGTCGCCAGGACATGAAGAGGACGGTATTTTCGAAATGCCGACCGGGCAAAGTGGCCACCCCCTGTCGCCTTATTTTAATAAGGGACATGAGAACTGGGTGCATGGAGTTCGCTCTCCATTTTTGCCGGGCCCTGCTCAGTGGACGCTAATTATTTTACCCGAGTCGCCCTGATGCACAGGGCGTTCGAGTTGGAATATTGGGATTCAGGCCTTGTGCCTGGCCTCAAGCACTTCAATTACTGCGCCAAGGTTCAGTTGCCTGCTGCGCAGCAACACCAGCAAGTGAAAAATCAGGTCGGCAGCTTCACCTAGCAATTCTTTGTCATCACCCGCGACTGCTGCCAAAGCCGTTTCTACTCCTTCTTCACCCACTTTTTGCGCGATTCGCTTGCTACCGGAAAGAAACAACTCGGTGGTGTAACTGCCGTCTGGCCGCTGCTGGTCTCGCTGCGAAATCAAGCGCTCCAGCGCTGCCAGGAAGGCCAGAACCGGCAAGGTTTTATCGTTGCCGTCATAGCAGGTGTCTGTACCGAGATGGCAGGTTGGACCCTCGGGGTGGGCACGAACCAACAGACTGTCGCCATCACAGTCAGGGCTGATATCAACCAGATCCAAAGTATTACCGGAGGTTTCACCTTTGGTCCAGAGTTGCTCTCGGCTGCGGCTCCAGAAAGTAACTTTGCCGCTTTCCATGCTGGCTTCCAGTGCCTGGCGATTCATATAGCCCTGCATCAGCACCCGCCCGTCAAAAGCATCCTGCACAATAGCTGGCAACAAGCCATTCATCTTGTCCCACGCCAATTTTTTGATATTCATGTTTGTTCGCCATTCATGTTCATGTTCATAGTCTTACTCCAATATCTGCCTCATACAGGCTGTGTTTTAGGGCGGGAATCGGTAGCTGATTGCTGTGGAAAACACTGGCTGCCAATGCCCCGTCCACATCTGCCTGTTCAAAAACATCAATGAAATGTTGTGTAGTTCCTGCGCCACCCGATGCGATCAGGGGAATAGAAAGCAGCTTTCTGGCAGCATTCAATTGTTCGATATCAAAGCCATTGCGCATGCCATCACTAGCCATGCAATTGAGTACAATTTCACCTGCTCCGCGATCAGCGACTTCTGAAATCCATTCTAATGTGTTACGTCCGGTGGCTTGTATTTTGTCCGGATTGCCGGACATCTGCCGGGTTGTCCACTGACCATTATGAAATATGGAATCAATGCCAACGACGACACATTGGCTGCCAAATGCGTCAACCAACTCATCTACCAATGACGGCCTTTGCACAGCCGGCGTGTTCACTGAGATTTTGTCTGCGCCACGCTGCAGTACCTTACGGGCGTCCTCTACTGAACGGATACCGCCGGCCACACAAAACGGGATATCAATAACTTCTGCAACTTTTGAAACCCAATCACTGTCGACCGCACGCCCTTCGGGACTGGCGGTAATGTCATAAAAAACCAGTTCGTCTGCGCCTTCAGAACTATAACGGGTAGCCAGCTCGATAATTTCGCCCATTACGCGCAAGTCACGAAACTGAACACCCTTGACCACTTGACCATCGCGCACATCCAGACAAGGAATGATTCGCCGCGCTAAATTGGATTTCATTGCAATACCTGCAACGCTTCAGGCACGCTAAAACGTTCATCCAACAAGGCTTTGCCGCTGATCACACCAGTGGCGCCAGTTGATTTGAGACTCTCCAGGTCAGCCAGGCTACTGACGCCGCCAGAGGCCTGCAATTGAATGCCCGGGTAACGTTGGGTGATTTCTGTATATAGCTCCAGATTCGGGCCACTAAGTGCACCGTCGCGAGCGATATCCGTACACAACAGGTGTTTTAACCCGGCAGCACACAATTCATCCATCAACTGCCACAAATTCCGGTCACTCTGGCGCGTCCAGCCGTGAATTCTTGGCCATGGCACGCCTGCATCGTCCTTGCTGATATCCAGAGCCGCTACCAGGCTTTCCGGGCCAATACGGTCCAGCCACTTAACCACAGATGGGGTTTCGGTGACGCACAAACTGCCGATGACCACCCGTGATGCACCGGCCTGCAAGCGCTCAGTCACATCGCTTTCCTTACGCACTCCGCCGCCGGTTTGAACGTTTTGTGTCGCTGCACCCAGCAACTCAAATAAGGCAGTGGTGTCAGCTTCGGCACCATCACGCGATGCCGCCAGATCCACAACATGCAGCCAGTTTGCACCCTCGGCGGCGTACCGCAGGGCCAGTCGCTTTGGCTCTAGTGGATAGCAGGTAACCTGATCAAAGTCGCCATGCAACAAACGCACAACTTTGCCATCCAGCAGGTCAATGGCCGGTATCAAATCGATGGCGGGTACCAGGTTCATGTCATCTCCAGAAAATTGGCCAGAAATCTGGCACCACAATCCGCGGAACGTTCGGGGTGAAACTGGGCACCATGGAAATTGCCCCCGCTGACGATGGCGGCAAATTCTTCACCATGCAGACAACTCGCCAAAGTGCTTTCAGCTAACGGCACGCGGTAACTATGTACGAAATAAAACCAGGGCTGATCCGGCAAGCCCTTGAGCAAGTCATGCTGGCGCACAGTACGAGTGGTGTTCCAGCCCATATGTGGCACCCGGATCCCTTGAGAGGGTGTTAACTTTTCCAGCTTGCCGGCCATCACACCCAGACACGCCACTGGTTTGTCGCCTTGCCCGGCACTTTGCCCTTCAGTTTGCTGGCCTTCGCTGGAGCTTTCAAACAGCAACTGCATGCCAAGGCATATGCCGAGCACTGGTTGTTTCAGGTCGCGGATGCAATTGACCAAACCCAATTGATTCAGCTTGTTCATGGCGGCGGCGGCCGCTCCCACGCCAGGCAATATCACCTTGTCCGCTGAGAGAATGGTCTCTACATCAGAAGTAAATACAGCCTCGGTTCCCAGGCGTCTCAACGCATGTTTCACCGAGCTGATATTGGCACCGCCACTATCAATAATGGCCAATTTCACTAAAGCATACCTTTGGTGCTGGGCATATCAGAACCCTGCCGCGCCAGTGCAGGTCGCAATGCACGCCCCGCTCCTTTGAATAAGGCCTCGACCATGTGGTGGCTGTTTTCGCCCTGGACTTGCATATGTAAAGCACAACGCAGCGATTGACTAATTGACGCAAAAAAATGGCGCACCATTTCGGTCGACATCTGCCCGACCTGATCGCGTGGAAAAGCCGCTTCAAAAACAAATGCTGGGCGGCCGGATAAATCAATGGCCACGTTCGCCAATGACTCATCCATTGGCAACACAAAGCCGTAGCGACCAATTCCGCGCCTGTCGCCCAACGCTTCGTCCAGTGCCTGGCCCAGCGACAATGCGCAATCTTCAACAGTGTGGTGCTCGTCAATCTCAAGATCGCCATCACAACTGAGCTGCAAGCGAAAGCCACCGTGCGATGCAATCTGGTCGAGCATATGATCGAAAAAACCGATCCCGGTCGATATTTCATTACCGCCGCTGGCATCCAGATCAACTGCTACCCTGATACGGGTTTCATTGGTATCGCGGTGCACAACTGCCCGGCGTGGCCGGCTACATAATTGACGTGCCATCTCAGCCCAGGATTGGCCATCCGCGCCACACAAAAGACCGCCTATCCCCATGTTTTCCGCCAGTTGCAAATCCGTCTGGCGGTCGCCTATAACCCAGCTGTCCTGCAAATCAAGCTCGCCCGATTTGAGGTATCCCAGCACCATGCCGATACCCGGCTTGCGATCTTGCGAACCATCGGACTCAAAGTGTGGATCGATATGCTCTGCCGCAAAGGTAATTCCTTGCGATGCGAATAGCGCCAACATTTTGTCGTGTGGCGGCTGAAAGTTTTCAATTGGATTCGAAGGTGTGCCTAACCCGTCCTGATTGCTGACAATGACAAATTCGTAGCCAACATCTTTCAGTTTCAATAGTGCAGGAATGACACCCTCAACTAATTCCAGTTTTTCGAGGCTGTCTATCTGCTTATCTTCCGGCTCAATAATCAGGGTACCGTCCCGATCGACAAATAGAATGCGTCGTTTATTCACATACATAATTTAGTTCCCATTCTCATTGTTTCCGGTCTCATTGGTTCCGGTCTCATCGGCAAAGCTTTGCAGAGTACGGGTTATCTCCGCCATCTCATCATCGCTGCCAATGGTAATGCGCACACAGCCCTGCAAATTCGGCTGCGCACTGAAATCACGAATACGGATACCATTTTCGGCACACCACTTGGTTAATCCCTGTGGATCTGCTACTTTTAGCAACACGAAATTCGCCTCACTTTTCCAAAATTCCTTCACTGCATCGCAGGTCGACAAGAACGTGTAAAACAGATCGCGCCTGTCTGTGATTGCTTTGACAAACCGTTCCTGTGCCAACTTGGCTTCGCTTGAAACCGAGCGAAGTGCGGCGTCAATAACGGTGCTCGCCAATGGGTAAGGTGCAAGCACTCGTTGCAATAAATCGATAACCACCGGATCAGCGATCACGCTGCCGCAACGTAACCCGGCCGCTGCCCAGGCCTTTGACAAGGTTCGCAACACCACCAGGTTCGGCCATTGCCTGATCAGGCTGGTCGCAGACTGATCTTCACAAAACTCGATATAAGCTTCATCCAGAACCACCAACGCTTTGTCCTGGCAGGCGGTTAGTACAGCTTCTATTTGTTTTTCCGCAATCAGATCACCGGTCGGGTTATTGGGCGAGGTCAAAAACACCAGCTTGATGCCAGCTTTATCATCAATCGCCTTCAGTAACTGGTCGAAATCAATTTTAAAGCCATTGCAGGCTTGTCTTGGCACATCAATGACGCGCGCATTCTGTATGGTTGCAGCAATACGGTACATGCCGAAGCACGGGCTGCATTCAACAATGGCATCTTCACCTGCGCGGCAAAATACCCGCACCAACAAATCAATACCTTCATCACTGCCGCGGGTTATCAGCAAGTTGGTAGTTTCGACCTTATACAGTTCAGCCAGCCGTTTTTTCAACGCTTCGGGCTGCGGAGACGGGTAGCGGTTAAGTGCAAGGTGTTGCCATGCATGTTCTTTCACATGGGTTTCGGGCGCCTCATTGGCATTCAATAAAATACCATCCGCAGCCGCACTATTGCGTGCCGATACATAGGCTTTCATCGCCACAATTTCTGCTCTCGCTAATTGCTTGATGTCCATTATTTAGCCCCATTCAAGTGACTCAGACGATAATCTACCGCCATCGCATGTGCTTCCAGCCCTTCTTCTCTGGCCAGCGTTGCAGCGCAAGGCCCAACCGTCCTAAGCCCGAAGTTGCTGGCCCGCTGCAATGTCATGCGGCGCATGAAATCGCCAACCGACAAGCCGCTATAGGCTCGCGCATATCCATAGGTTGGCAATACATGATTGGTTCCGGAACAATAGTCACCGAGTGACTCGGGCGTCCACGGCCCGATAAACACCGAAGCTGCTGTGGTAACTGAATCTGCAGCCCGGTCCGCACCTTTGCAGTTGATGATCAGGTGCTCAGGCGCGTACTGATTGCTGATATTTACTGCAGTGTCTATTGAATCCACTCGAATCAGCCGTACGTGCTGCAAGGATTCCTGCAAAATCGCCACTCTTGGAAGTGATGCGGCAAGTTCAGGCAACCGCTCACGTATTTTTTGTAATAACTCGAGGCTATCGCTGATGGCGATAACCTGGGAGTCGGGACCATGTTCTGCCTGAGACAACAAATCCCAACATAACGCTGTTGCATCCGCTGTGTCATCTGCGATCAACAATACTTCAGAAGGCCCGGCGGGCATGTCGCGCGCGGCGCCTCCGGGCCGGGAAGAAATTTGCTGTTTGGCCTCAGTGACCCAGGCATTTCCGGGACCAAATAATTTTGCACAGGCCGGGATAGTTTCCGTCCCCAAGCCCATGGCAGCAATGGCTTGCGCACCGCCTACCTTGAATATTCTTTGCACGCCGCAGCGGGAAGCCGCCAACAGAATGGCTGGCGCAACTTTGCCGTTGGCACCAGCGGGCGTGCACATCACCACATTTTCACAACCTGCAATTCGGGCCGGAATAGCCAACATCAGCACAGTGGAGATCAAAGGTGCAGTACCGCCGGGCACATACAGCCCAACCGACGTAATCGGAAGGTAACGGGCTTCACAGCGCAAGCCCACCGCTGTTTCCAGATTCAGACCGACTGGCTTGCCTGCAGTATGAAACTCATCAATACGCGCAATCGCATCGTCAATGGCTGCAACAACTGTGGCTTCAACTTGAGAGGCGGCGGCCAACCATTCCTCTTCAGTCACTTCCAATTCCGCCAGCTCCAGGTAATCAAACCTTTTCGTGTATTCGATTAGCGCTGCATCGCCGCGTTGCCTGACTTGTTCGATGATGTCAGCAACCGCATCGTGCATATCACCGCATGGCAACGGTGGCCGCTGCAAGACCGCCAGTTGTGCTTTCTGATCCAGGCTTTTCCATTCGATAACATCTGGAATAGCGATCGATCCGCTTTTAAATTCAGTTGGGTTCATGTCTTAGGCCAGCATTTTCTCGACGGGCAAAACCAAAATGGCGGAGGCACCAGCGCTTTTTAGCGCTTCGAGATGTTCCCAGAAAACAGTTTCGCGGCACACCGCGTGCATCGCCACCCGACCGGGGCTTCCTTCAAGGCTAATCAGGGTCGGGTTCTCAGCCCCTGGCAGCAGTTGGGTGATTTTTTCAACCGCATCGAGTGGCGCGTGCAGCATTACGTATTTGCTTTCAGCTGCAAGCAGCACACCATCGAGCCTGGCCAACAGGCGGTCAAGCAAAGCGCGCTTATCTTCACTTAAGTGGCTCAACTGCCCATATAGCGCTGCAGTACTTTCAAACAACACTTCCAGTTCAACCAGGTGGTTGGCGCGCAGGGTTGTACCCGTTGAAACCAGGTCCGAAATGGCATCTGCGATGCCCATACCCGGTGCAATCTCTACAGAACCGGAAAATTTGACGGTTTTCGCCTGTACCCCTTTCTTAGCCAGCAAACTGCGAGTAAGTGCCGGATAGCTGGTTGCAATGCGGCAACCTTCAAGATCTGCTGCTGATTTGATATCCGAGTCTTCCGCAACCGCCAATGACAAACGACAGCCACCAAAAGGCAGCTTCCTTAGCTGTGTCATTTGTTCATCCGGCGCACTTTCCAGCATCACTTCCTCGGCAATATTCTCACCGACGATGCCCAACTCACAAACGCCATCCAGCAACATGCGAGGAATATCATCATCGCGCACCAATAGCAGATCAACTGGAAAATCCTTGCCATACCAGTACAACTTGTCTTTGCTGCGGGCAAAACGTAAGCCACAGTTTTGCAACAACTCCAGCGAGTGATCGGACAATCGTCCCGACTTTTGAATGGCTACTCTGATTCGATTCATTTTTTGTTTGCCTCCTCACGACGCAAAGCCAGCCGATAGCCGCCCTCACCCATGGTTAAATATCTGGCCACACGGCCAATAGTTGTTACGCTGACACCGGTCATCTCATTGATGTCACGGTAGCTGTGACCCTCTTTCAATAATGAAGCGGTCCACCACCTGTCAACGATGGCTTCCAACTCCGAGGGCGTGCAAAGATCCAGCAAAAACTGGCGCACTTCACTGCTTGTATTGAGAGTTAAAAATGCTTTGTACAAAGACTCTGCAGACGCCTTCATCGCCTTCTTTTGTTTTTCACTATGTCGCTTCATTCTGATACCTGTGAATGTAGTAATGTACTAGCGCGTTAGTACACTAAAACGAATTTTAACGACACCGCCATCCAATTGCAAGACGCCATAAACTCAAACATTCGACACATTCATGTTTTCTCTATGCACTCACACAAACAAGATTAAGCATTATATATATCTTATAAGTGCTTGTACTTTAATTTAAAATACCTTATTGTACTTTCAGCCTTGGCGCGGTTGAACCAGCATTTATCCGTCTAGCTGCGAGACACGGAGAGTCATTTATCAACATGGGCGCCCGGGCGGTTACTAATTCTTTACTATCAGGCTTCCCTGCCTGATCAGCACCAATTTATTATTTCTGGAAAGCTTTTTGATCTGGGCTTCGCGCTTCAATGCGCTTCCACGGTCCGGATGAATTTCCGTATAAACCACTTCAAGCGGCTGCCTGCCCCTGAAAAACCGGGCACCTTTGGCAGTGCCACCATGCTCTCTGAATCGCCGCTCAACATCCGTTGTAATACCGGTATATAAACTTTCGTCGCTGGCGCGAATCATGTAAACATACCAGTCGCAAGCGCTAACACGAGATGTTGTATCCGGATCATTCAAAACACACAGCCTGTCTGACCAGATGTTTTCCTTAAATCGTTGACTGTCAATGCATCGCTCCGTCTAAATCCAATCAAATGTGTCGTTGTACCGGCCCGCAATTTCAAAAAACTGTCCGCGATGCTTTAAGATAAAGTTATTCTTCCAGCAAATTGCACGCTCGCAGGAGCCCACAATGATTGCCTTTAGCGTAAACAGCAAATCAGTTAATGTTGATACAGACTCCCGACACCTCTTTATTATGGGTATTAGCGTTCGGATTCGTCAGTTTCCGATCGGGCAACAGCTGAAAACGGCTAAAAGCCGCTGAGCGGCTATCGAATTCAGCCGGGCATATTGTTAAGATAACTTCATGCATCTGGGACTTGAAACACTGCTGGATTTTTATCGTGCGCACCAGCAAGACGAATCGTTGGTGCTGTGCACGATAATCGCCACCGAAGGTTCCACCTACCGCAAGGCAGGCGCGATGATGTTAATCGCGAAAGACGGGAGCCACCGTGGTCTGATTTCCGGTGGCTGCCTTGAGTCCGATCTGGCTCAACATGCCGGTCAGGTGTTTGAATCACGTGAAGCCCGCATTGTCAGCTACGATTTATCTGCTGGCGATGACTTGATCTGGGGGCTTGGTATTGGATGCGAAGGCGTGATTCATTTGTTGTTGCAACGGCTGGAAAAGCAAGACGGATTTGGCTTTTTATCCGCGCTGGATAATTTGTTGCAAACACGCCGCAGCGGATGGTTCAACTTGGTCACAGCCAGCACGAACAGTGAGATTCCGCTTGCTAGCTTTGCATTGATATCAGACCAGGACAGTACCGGCCAGCCACAATTGTTGCAGCTGGACCACCGACAAGAATCCATCGACACACGCGCCCGATTTTGCCAACAAAAGATTCACTCAGCGCTTGGGGAAATTGAGCTGTTGACGCTAGCTATTCAACCCCCACCTGCCTTACTTATCTGTGGTGCAGGGATCGACGTGCTTCCGATTGCGCGCATTGCCAGCGAAATAGGCTGGCATTGTTGCATTGTGGATCATCGTGCAGGCTTTGCCGACCCGAAACGATTCCCCTTGAGGTGTGTTGTACAGCATCTTCAACCTACAGCACTGGCAACAGAATTGGATTTATCGAAAATCGATGCAGTCGTTGTCATGAGCCACAATCTGGAACATGATCGCGCCTACCTGTCACAGCTTTTCAATTCAGATGCTGTTTGTCTCAAGGCACCTTATATCGGCCTGCTTGGCCCACGAACCAGGCGCGACCGATTGTTGCGGGAAATGAATTTAGAAGCAGGCAAAACGCCTCATATCCACGGTCCTGCCGGCCTGGATATCGGCGCTGAATTACCGGAATCAATTGCGCTATCTATCATCGCGGAAATTCATGCCGCGCTTAACCAGCGCCATGGCGGCGAATTATCGCCAGCCTGTTTAAACAAATTGCAACAACTAGCCGGCAGCACCTGTTGAATGATCCTGCCATTAGCGTGCTTATACCAGCTGCCGGCGCCAGCCGACGTCTGGGACAAACCAAACAACTGGTTAAATTCATGGGCAAATCGTTGCTGCAATCTGCGATTGATCACGCGATTTCGATCGAGCCCCTGGAAATTATCGTCGTAACCGGCGCCGCCGCCAACGAGATTGAGGCGGACATTGCCCCTGTCAGCGATGCTCACACCAAAGTGAGAATTGTCCATAACCCCCTCTGGATGAATGGCATCGGCTCGTCCATTGCCAAGGGTATTTCTGCTCTCAGCAACCATGCAGAGGGTGTGCTGATCCTGCTTGCCGATCAATGGCGAATTGAAGCTGTCGATTTGCAAAATCTGGCGCGTGTCTGGATTCAGGACAGCAGTCGAATAGTCGTCTCGCGTGACGGGGACTATCAAGGACCACCGGTCATTTTTCCACGGGATTGTTTTTCGGCGCTCGGTCATCTCAACGACGACCAGGGTGCGCAAGCGGTCATTCAGGCAAATTTGGAACGTCAGTTCTTGCTGGACATCAGCAACGCTTCCACCGATCTCGACACGCCGGAAGACCTGACAAAATTGCTGGCCTCGCAAGTGACCGACTAGAGTTCAGTTCTGAAGCAACCCGGCCACATAGCCGGATCAATCAACAGATGCACTCTATACTCCTAATCTGCAATAATGGTGGTCTTACAGACAATCAAAGCAGGCCTTAAAGACCATCAACATGCATCCGGTAGATAATCCGCTTGTTTATCACCCGATCAAAAAGGGTCGGGTCAAAACATTGCTGGTGATTTTCAAAAGAGCGATGGGTCCATTACTCGATAGCGCGCTCGCACTGCTTCCCATCGTTTTGGTCATCGGCTTCTTTCAGTTGGTGGTATTACGTCAACCCATACCAGATCTGGGCCAGATGGCAGCTGGCTTTCTGTTGGTTTTGCTGGGTTTGGCACTGTTCATTCGCGGCCTGGAAATGGCGCTGTTCCCCATCGGTGAGGAAATGGCCTACAACTTTGTGCGCAAAGGTAACCTCTGGTGGCTGTTGGTTTTCGCATTCACACTGGGCTTTGGCAGCACAGTGGCCGAACCTGCGTTGATTGCCATCGCAGAGGAAGCGGCGCGTGTGGCCGCCAGTGGCAACGTGATAGAAGCCACAGCTGCAGCTCAAAGTAGTTATGCCGTCGGCCTGCGCTTAACGGTCGCGCTTGCAGTCGGTATTGCCCTGATGATGGGCGTATTCAGAATACTGAAGGGTTGGCCGGTGCAATACCTGATTATCGGCGGTTATTTTGCGGTTGTGATCATGACCTTTTTCGCGCCGCCCGAAATTATCGGCATCGCCTATGATTCCGGCGGCGTTACCACCTCGACCGTAACAGTGCCGTTGGTCGCGGCTCTGGGTATCGGTCTATCAACATCTATCAATGGCCGCGACCCTCTCATAGACGGTTTCGGACTGATCGCTTTTGCTTCTTTGACTCCCATGATTTTTGTCATGGGCTTCGGCATGTTCTACTGATGGACTGGCTGCTCAACCTCGGTTATGCCCTGCTCGCCATGTTGCGGGACGTCCTGCCGATCGCGGTTATTCTTTTCGGATTCCAGATATTTGTTTTACGCCAAAAAGTTAAAAACCCTGCCCGCGTTGGTGTTGGCATGGTGTTTGTTCTGCTGGGCTTAACCTTGTTTCTGCAAGGTTTGGATTTGGCGCTGTTCCCACTCGGGCGTCTTATGGCTGAACAATTGACTTCACCGGATTTCATTTTTGGTGCTGGCAACATTGCGACCGACCAGGTTCTGTGGACCGATTACCTCTGGGTATATGCATTTGCAGCCAGTATCGGCTTCGCTTCGGCCATTGCCGAACCTGCCTTGATGGCAGTGGCCATGAAAGCCAACCAGGTTTCCGGCGGCACCATCACCGTCAGGGGCTTACAATTTTCAGTTGCAATAGGTGCAGCCATGGGGGTGGCAGTTGGCTCGTTTCGAATTGTCACCGGCACCCCTATTCACTGGTACATCATCTGTATCTACATCGTGGTAATGATTCAGACCATGTTTACACCCAAACAGATTATTCCCCTGGCCTATGACTCCGGGGGGGTGACAACCTCTACCGTCACAGTTCCACTGGTGGCAGCTTTGGGGCTTGGATTGGCCGAAACCATACCCGGCAGAAGTGCTTTGCTGGATGGATTTGGACTGATTGCTTTTACCTGCCTTTTTCCGATTATGGCAGTCATGGGTTATGCACAACTTGTCGAGTGGAAGGCACGGCGAGTGGCGCGACATACAAAGCAGGCTTAGAATGCCTGTCAATTGAGGTATTAATATGCACTTTAAACTGATCATTATTATTTCGGAAGACAAGCGGACTCAAGAGGTACTGCAGGCGGCGAGAGACTCTGGTGCCACCGGTTGCACGGTACTCAATCAAGCTCGCGGCGAAGGCCTGAGTCCTATCAAAACGTTTTTAGGGCTCAGCATCAACAGTCAGGTGGACGTAATTTTGCTACTGGCTGAAGAGCATCTTAGCAGGGAAATTATGGAGCAGGTTGCGGCAGCCGGCGAGTTCGAAAAAACCCCGGGATCCGGCATCGCATTTCAACTTGATGTTGAAGATGTCATCGGCATTAAAAATCAAATCGAGGCTTTGGCTGAAGCAGTTGAGGACAGAATATGAACAACAAAAATAAAATAATACGCGTCGGAGATGTGATGCAAAGGGATGTCGACATTATGGACGGTATGCTGACGGTAACGGAAGCGGTCAGATCCATGAAATTCCCGGACACCCGCACCATTATGGTGGACAAACGCAACGAGGATGATGAATACGGCGTAGTGATGTTCCGTGACATGGCCCGGCGGGTATTGGCGCGGAACCTCTCTCCAGACCGGGTGAATATCTATGAAATCATGTCTAAACCAGTGATTTCAGTCGAAGCTCGCATGGATATTCGTTACTGCACGCGTTTATTTCACCGCTTTGGTCTGTCACGGGCGCCCGTAGTTGAAGATGGGGAAATTATCGGTCTGGTCAGCTATACCGACATCGTTCTGAAAGGTCTGGTCACGCGGCAAAGCGACGTGTTTGACCATTAATGCCGATTTGGTGATACCAGAATAGTGATGCCAGAATAGCCGCCAAAAAAAACGGCTGTTTCCAACCGTTTTATTTATGCAACTCAGCGCCGTTTTACCGGGTATTTTACTTATTATGCGGTACGTCTTCCTTGACGTCCGTAATTCTGGGGGCTGTTAGAATTCTTGCTGCGATTGTTGTTGTTTGACCCATGTCGGCCAGCAGGTCCCTGAGGCCGTCCACCATTACGTTTGCCACCAGATGGTCGACGTCCGCCGCCGCCGCCGTTTTTGATCGGCTCGGCTTTGATACTCGGGTCCGGTGTAAAACCGTCTACAACCTCTTTTTCTATGTCCTGCTGCAGCACCTTCTCAATATCCTTCAGCAGCTTCAATTCATCTACGCACACCAGCGATACTGCCTGACCTTCCTGGCCGGCACGACCGGTACGACCAATCCGATGCACATAGTCTTCAGGAACGTTCGGCAGCTCATAATTCACCACATGTGGCAGCAATTCAATATCCAGACCACGGGCAGCGATATCAGTCGCAACCAATACGCGAATCTTGCCCTGCTTGAAATCTGCCAGCGCACGGGTGCGGGCGCCCTGTGACTTGTTGCCATGAATGGCCGCAGCGGTCAGTCCGTCCTGACCCAGTTGGGTGCTCAAACGGTTAGCCAGATGTTTGGTACGGGTGAAAACCAGTACTTGTCTCCAATTACCCTGCCCGATCAATTGCGATAACAATTCACGTTTGCGACCTTTATCAACCGGGTGTACTACCTGCGAGATCTGCTCCACCGTGGTGTTGCGACGCGCTACCTGTACCTGCTTTGGATCGTTGAGAAAATCATTGGCCAGACTGGTAATTTCTTTTGAAAACGTCGCTGAAAACAGCAATGTCTGACGCTGCTTTGGCATAACTTTCAGGATCTTGCGAATGTCGTTGATAAAGCCCATATCAAGCATGCGATCCGCTTCATCCAGTACCAGCGTTTCAACGGCGTCAAGGCGAATGGTGCCGCGCTGCATATGATCCATCAGGCGTCCGGGAGTCGCGATAACAATATCTACACCCCGGTGTAATTTAGTGATTTGCGGATTGATACTGACCCCACCGAATATAACGGCGGATTTGAATGGCAAATAAGCGCCGTAATTTTCAACGCTTTCGGCGACTTGTGCGGCCAATTCGCGGGTTGGTACCAGAATCAGAGCGCGTACGCGTCTGGGCTGGTTAGGTTTAACTGATTGCTGCAAACGATGCAACAAAGGTAATGTAAAGCCGGCTGTTTTACCGGTCCCTGTTTGAGCACCTGCCAGCAAATCATGACCTTTCAGAATGAAAGGAATAGCTTGTTGTTGGACAGGTGTAGGCTGCTCGTAACCCTGTTTTGTGGTCGCGCGCAGCAATTCGGCCGAAAGGCCAAGTTCTGAAAATAACATTTGTGTTTTATACTCCGGGATCGCCTAGCCCAGTCACCGCATTTATTATTGCTGGTATGGGTCGGTCCAGGCTAAATCTGGTTTTAGTCTCCGGTATCGCCAACATTAGCGACTGGAGTTGTAGGTGCAGACCGAAGTGCACCAAGACGGGGCGCAGTATAACAGAATTTCGATTCTGACACAGGACTTATTTAGCGAGCGCGCAGTCAACGCTGCTTCGCAGCAGCGCGCCGGATTAAATAATTAACCCCCCAGACTGGATTTAGTGCCGCAGCCCGTTACCAAACGCTGGCGTGATATTAAAGCTGAGCATCCACTCCGGGCCATAGCGATCCGGGGTAACCAGATAGTTCTCAAGTTCCAACGCAAACTTCCACGGGCTATTGCCGATAAACGTTGTTTTGGCGATACCAGCGCCCAGGGGCAGCAGCAAGTCATTACCGCTGTCGGCTTCCCAGTCATAGATAATGTTGGGGTTGGAAACCAGCTGCCAACCATTGCCGAGCTCATAGGCAAAAAATACCTGGATATTGGTCTCGTTGGTATGAATTTCGTTGGTATCAGTGCGTTCATTGCCACCCAGATCTATCAGTTGTTTCAACCAGAAACCGGCAACACCCCACTCTGCCATTTTGCCAATAGCGATCTCGGGCCCCAGCAACATCTGTTTACGGTCGCTTGAGATATTCTGGGAAGATGGAATAGTGCCGGCAATGCCATACATGCTGATAAAACCATTTTCATTGACCCCACCATACGCCACGTCAAAATCAACGTCTGCCAGATGACCGTGGGCGGTGCGGAAATGGCCGGTACCAGGTGTGACTTGCGGGCTCTGACGCAAAAGCACCGAATTGTAATCTTCGTCCAGCTTCCAGATAGGGGAGTCGAAATCTACGCGCCATTCAGACTCTGATTGATGCATGTTAATGTCTGCACGAATAATAATATTCTTGCCATTGCTCAAATGAATCGGATAGGTGGGCCGGAAGCTCAGCATTGTTTCAGTCTGGTTATTAGCATCCGGCAAACTGCCGGAAAAGGTGCTGTAAGTGACTTCAAGTCCATAGCTACGCAGTGACGTTGCAGGATGACTCAGCTCCCGGGCGATCTCGTTGATATCAGCATAATCTGAATCTGACGCGCCATTTTGCTGGCTTGATTGGCTTGATTGGCTTGATTGGCTTGATTCATTTTCATCAACTTCACCTGCCAACACGCAAACCGGTGCCAGCAAAAGCAAAACAATGTATAAATTAATCAAATATTTGGGTTTTGTGCGCATGATTTCCTCACCAATGCAGTCCTACTTTAAATAAGGTGAATACATGCACCTCGATATCTTATTTTAACAGTATTTGGCAGAATGTACCGCACATTGGCTCACAGAAAGGCCACAGGAAACCTGCATGAAACCAGACTCAAAGCTTCTTATTTACAAACAGATGTTCAAGCTGTCTGTGTTATTCCTATTGGCTTTGACTGCCTCCCGCTTGTTGTTGATGGCAGTCCACTGGGATCGCGTCGAGCCGACAGGTGGTATTGGCTTCATCCTGATGCAAGGGTTACGATTTGATCTGATACTACTGGCCATGCTTTACGGGCCTGCATTCCTGATTAAACCGTGGTTTCAGCGCGGGCCCAGGCCCCGTCGTTTTGGCAACTGGCTGATACCTGTTTATCTGGGCATCGTCACCACCTTCGCATTTTTCATAGAAGTCACAACACTTTCTTTTATCGGACAATACGATAGCCGGCCAAACTATATTTTTGTGGAGTATCTGGCCTATCCCAGAGAGGTTTTTGCAATGCTCTCAGGCGCGTATTTGATACCGTTGCTGGTAGGAATGATCGCTGCCATGGGTGTGTTCTGGCTGACCATCAGATGGATGCGCAATGACCCTCAAGCCAAAACAGCAGTGTCGCTGTGGTTTTGCCTGCTGGCCACACCCATCACACTTTTCTTGATGTTTGCCATGATCCGATCCACCTTCGATCATCGACCTGTCAATCCCAGCGTTGCCGTTTTTTCGCAGGACTCAATGGTCAATCAACTGCCGTTGAACTCGCCCTACTCCCTGTTCTATGCGATTTACGAGAACCGCCGGGACTCAGCCAAAAAAGGCGTTCGTTATGGTGATATGGAAGATGCGGTCGTCATCGATATCATCAATCAAGAGGCTGGAATCTCGACCCACGACCAACTTGACCCGAAGCTTCCGTCGTACCACCAACAACGGGCGTCGGTTCGTACTGACAAACCACTGAACCTGGTTATCGTTCTTGAAGAAAGCCTGGGGGCTGAGTTTGTGGGCAGTCTTGGCGGCAAAGACTTAACCCCGCGTCTGGATGAACTCTCTAAACAAGGCATCTGGATGGATCAGCTATACGCCACCGGCACCCGCTCGGTTCGGGGGATTGAGGCGGTCATTTCCGGGTTTGTACCCACCCCCAGACGCAGCGTAGTGAAGCTGGCAGAAACACAGGAAAACTTTTTCACTATTGCCGGCCTGCTGCAGAAAAAAGGCTATGAGACCAGCTTCATCTATGGCGGAGAAGCCCATTTCGATAACATGAAACGCTTTTTCCTGAACAACGGTTTTGAAACTATTGTCGAGGAAAAGGACTACAGCAATCCGGTATATCACGCCTCCTGGGGTGTTTCCGATGAAGATTTGTTTGCCCGCGCCAATCAAATGTTTGAAGCTGCGGGTGATCAACCCTTCTTCAGTCTGGTGTTTACATCAAGCAACCACGAGCCATTTGATATTCCTGACAACCGTGTTCCGCTTGAGGAAGGTGAGGATGGCGCCAGAGAGACTGCCATACGCTACGCTGATTATGCTGTAGGTCAATTTTTTGACATTGCACGTCAGTCCAGCTATTGGGACAACACCGTGTTTCTGGTGATTGCTGATCACAACTCGCGGGTTTATGGCGATCAACTTGTGCCGATCAATCGCTTCCATATCCCCGGGCTAATTCTCGGCGGTAGCATCAATCCTCGCACCATCAGTGGCATCACCAGTCAGATTGATATGTTACCAACGTTGCTGTCGCTGATAGGCATTGATGCCGCCCACCCTGGTATTGGTCGGGACCTGACCAGCACAGAATATTTCGATGGTGCAGGCCGTGCAATGATGCAGTTCAATGCACTGCAAGCCTATATGGAGAATGATGCTGTGGTTATATTGCAGCCTGAACTACCGCCACAAACTTTCCGCCTGGGTAGCGACAACACATTAACGCCGATACCAGAAGGAGATACTGACATGGAGCGCAAAGCACTCGCTTACTCTTTGTGGGGACCATTAATGATCAGAATGAAAACCTATCACGATTGATCGCTTAGCAGGCATTGGAAAATCGGTGACGGCTTTAAATAAGAATATCCAGCAGTTCTTCAGCGTGTTTGGCAGTCGGCTTTTCATCCATCGGCAACATCAAGCCTAAATACAGCAGTTTTTCAAACTCAGCTTTGAATCGGCAAATTATTTCACCGGGATCGGCTATCAATCGTCGATCACTGATCAGGCCGAAATACACCTGGCCGTTGTAACTTAGAATACTGATCCCTATGCCAATTCCACCATTTTGCGGCACCCAGAACATCATTTCGTTGATGCGCGAACCCGCCAGAAACAGTGCTTTTTGTGGCCCCGGAACATTGGTTAGTACGGTGGTTGCCTTCTGACTGATCAATTCAAGTACCGGCTTTTGTACAAACGAAGGCCCCATGCCCAGTGCTGCAAGAAACCCTAACGTGACTGCCGCTTGCTTTGAAGATTTCAGCTTTTGCATTTCAGCATTGACTGTATAGAGTCGTTGGAGCGGATTGTCATGGCTCAAAGGCAATGGCAGAAATACGAGCCCGAAATGGTTACCCAATTCCAGCGCATGCTCAAGAGGACGTAAATTGACCGGTACAGTCGCGCGAATATCCTTTATATCATCGGGCTCGTCACCTTTGTCGATTAGATACTGACGCATGGCACCGCTGACAGCTGCAATTAATACATCATTGACGGTACAACCAAACGCCTTACTGACGGCCTTGATTTCGTCCAGTGGCAACGGCTCAGCCCAGGCCACTCTTTTATTCACGCTAAGGCGGCCTTTGAAGCGTGTTTCAGGGTCATTTGACAAGGTCAGGCAATAGGCAAGTTCACGGACAATTTCTGCCGCTTCAGTGGCATATTCGCCGGCCAATTCCGGCTCATGCAGGATCTTGGCGCCTTCATCCAACAACCGTTGTCCCGTCTGCAAAGCAAACCCCAGACCGTCTTTTGCCGGATCCAGCAAACGCTGGAAAACCGGTGCTTCTTTTGATCTGCGTTCTTTCCAGACCTCTGGTTTAGTGGCCGACGGCCGACCTTTCGCATCAGGGTCGGTGAGAGATAAAAACACCTGCACCAGTGCAATACCATCAGCGATGCAATGGTGTATGCGGATGACCAGCACCGGGCCATCAATATAATTTTCAACCACATGAAACTGCCAAAGCGGACGGGACGAGTCCAGCGGCGTACTGGCTAACTCGGACACCAATGTTTCCAGTTCTTCTTTACCCGCAGCACCTGGCAACGCTGTAAGGCGAACATGGTCCTGAATATCAAAATCAGCATCCGTGTGCCAACTGGCGCCGTTTTTTCGATCTACCGCTTTCTGACGAAAACGTCTGAACATCAAAAAGCGCTGCTCGATGGTTGCAAGCAGTCGCTTGTAGTCTAAATTGCCTTCGAGCATGACCACACCATTGATCATCATCAAATTGGTGGGCTGCTCCATTCGCAACCAGGCGGTATCAACTTTGGAAATTGGTTCTTGCATAGGGTTATTAATTATATTAGTGCTTGTTTGTATTATTGTATTCTGAATCCATGATTGAGCATAGTTATCAATCCGGCAAGGCTCAAGCTAGAGTCTACAGCTTTACACTCCGACCTAAACGAACCGAGTAACAAACAAATGTATTACATTGTCGCCATTTTCCTGGTCATTTTTGCGCTGCTGGCGTTGACGCATTCCTGGTTGCGCGGTGGCCGGCAGCCCGAATATAAGGAACCAGATGATCCCAACATCCGGCAGTCATTTGCAATGCAACCGCAAGACGAAGCCCCACTAAAGGCAGTTCATGCAACAGTACTTGACCTGGGCGCGCGAGTCAGCGCCAAACTTGCGGGCAAAGATATCCGGGGAGCCCGGGAAGCGATTGACAGCCTTAGTGAAGGGCGAATCTACCCCAGCGAATTTACGGCCACCGAAGCCAATGGAGTCCCGGCAGAATGGGTAATCGCACCCGGGTCAGATTCTGACCGGAGGCTGCTTTACATTCATGGTGGCGGTTTCAAGTTTGGCAGTCCGAAAAGCCATCGAACCATCACCAACAAGTTTGCCGAAATTACCGGCTGCGTAGTGCTCTCAATTGATTACCGCATGTTGCCCGAGAACCGGATGAAAGATGCCATCAATGATTGCCGCAGTGCTTACCAGTGGATGCTTGAAAACGGCCCGGATGGATCAGCCCCTGTGCGTCAGGTTTACGTGGCAGGCGATTCTGCCGGCGGCAATTTGACCCTTTCATTGATTGCCTGGGTTCGCGATCAAAAATTACGCCGACCCGATGCAGTGGTGACCATGTCGCCATTAACCGATGCGACACTTTCCGCTGGCAGCCTGCGCAGCAATGAGGCCACTGATGTCATGTTAAAACCATTGCTGGCCCCAATAAACAGGATACCACCCATCGCCAGAATCTGGCTTTTGGCACTGGCTAACCGCACACGCCCTGCCAACCCCATTTACTCACCATTGCTGGGACAGCTGTCTGATTTACCCCCCACTTTACTGCAGGCCAGTGAGTCGGAAATGCTGCTGGATGATTCCAAAAGGTATTTTTGTAAAGCCTGGGCGGCTGGTTCGCCCGTAGTTTTACAAACGTGGGCGAATGCCGTTCATGTGTGGCAATTGTTTGATCCTGAGTTAGCCCAGGCACGAGAGGCCTGGCGAGAGATCGGAAAATTTATTGAGCAACATACCAAAGCCTGAGCAGCTTCTGTCTAAACAGCTGCTAATTGATACCAAGCTCCCTTTGGTTTTCCCACAATTCAAAAATCATCCGGCCAGTCAGTAAATAGGAAGAACCCTTCATGTGCTCGTCATAGTCCCAGTACACATGCTCTCCCTTGTCCTCAAACTGTCGCAGAATCGCCGTCATGTCCAGATAGGCAATGCCCTGTTGCAGGCACAACGCCTGTAAATAATCTGCGTGAATCTGATAGGCGGCGGAGGTCAGTGATGATTCATTTTTGTTTTTATCAAATTTGCGGGTAAATTGCAGGTAGTAATCCGATACTTGCGAACGATATGGGATGTGCACAATCATCAACTGACTGCCCAGCTTCTCCACCTGTTCTTTGGTGCGTTCAATTACCTCAACAATGTCGACGGGCATTTTCAGATAATGTTCGTAATTACTGTATTCATTGATAACGAAGGGGTTAAACCTGCCCGTGCGCATGGAAGCAAGAATATCTGAATCTACGTATTCACTCACGTTGTTGGTAAAGGCCGGGTCGCTCAATGGGCTGCGACTGGAGTCTTGAGAAGGCAGGAACATAAACGGCTTTTTGTGCCAGCGTGTCGCTACCGGTTGGTGCTTGATCAGCTGTGAAATCACCCGCCAAGCACGCGGCAGATAGTGGCTTGAACGAAGCGGTGTTTTGGCCGTACGCAGGTGAGCATCAAGATCATCCGGTGCCGGAAAATCATTGGCATATAACACCATGACCACGGTGTCCGGATTGAAAATCGGCACCGCATCGCTGATCAATTCAAGATAGTTGGCGATGCCACTGGCACCGGTGCCTAAATTAATTGTTTCAACTGATGATCCAGTTTCAGCATCTGCACGTGCCGCTTCCTCAAACCCCCGGGAAATGGTTTGATCATCAGCCGCCATGAAACCTTCAACAAAACTGTCACCTAAAAACATGACCCGGGTTTTGTCGGAATCAACCGGCCAGTCATGATCTCTGAATCCATACAGATTGAGATGATGGACAAACTCGGCGCCATCCGGATCTGACGCCCAACTATAGGATGAATTTTCGAGTGGCTGAAGATCAACGTTGTCAACACCCGCCACCATCATCGAATAATCGATGCGGTTAAAATTGGCAATTTCGGGGATGGGAAATACGAACCTGAAAAGCAGTTCCTGCACCAGCAACAACAATAGAACCAAAACAACAGAAAACGCCCACAGTCTGCCGCGGTTCAAGCTGTTTGAGCCGTTGTACCCCGAACCCATGAAATTAAAAAATGGTGTAAATGAATGGTGCGATTGCAGAGCCACTGGCCAGCACGACCAGCACACCCAACAGCAACATCACAACAATGATGGGCGCGAGCCAATACTTTTTACGCTTGCGGAGAAACCCGGCAAAATCTTTCAATAGCTCCCACATCAGTAAGGGTGTCTCATGTGTTGTTTGTCATTTGGCTTGCACAGTTTGCGGTAAGTCTTCAGCTCAGGGTCGATTTTACGTTGCATGGGATCGTATCCCACCAGGCGCATTATAAGCCCGATGGGCAGAATCATTACATAAAACAGCAACAGCATGATGATGCGGGTATTCACCCAGCCGGCAATATCTGCAAACACCATCCACGGCCGTTGCAACAGATGCAGGGAAGCCGGGTGGACGGTGGCCCACAGCGCCACAACCGCAGCTACCAGCCACGGCCAGCGCGGCCACAGCTCCAGGCTGGAAAATAGCGCAGAAAAATCGTTGCGTATCATGGGCACGACAATGCCCAGAACAAGAATGAAAAAAGCTGCAAACAAAAAGCCAAATTTCCTCAGCTCACCAACAGACGGTTTTTGATAGGCGTTAATCATGCTTCAATCCAGCTCAAACTCTTGTCGCCAGGCACCGTCATCTTCCACTTTGTCCTGCTCGGTTTTGGCCAGCAGGTAATTTCCGAGCACCAGATAATCCATCTCTGTGCGCATAAAGCAACGCCAGGCATCTTGGGGTGTCCGCACAATGGGCTCGCCACGGACGTTAAATGAGGTGTTGACCAATAAAGGACAACCGGTTTGTTCCTCAAAAGCATCCAGCAATGCATAAAAACGCGGATTGGTATCGTGGTGTACGGTTTGCACCCGTGCCGAGCAATCCACATGCGTCACAGCCGGAATCTCCGAACGGATCACATGCAGGCGTTGCAGCCCCGTGGCGTCTTGTCCAGTCACTTCCTGCCCGGTTTTGGCTTGCCCGGGCTTGCCTTGTCCTGCCTGGTCTTGTCCTGCCTGGTCTTGTCCTGCCTTGCCGGGCTTGTTGTTGTTTTGCCCTGCGCTACCTTCTTCGGCCGGTTCCGGGCTGATGAGTTTGCTATCAGCTACCTGTGCCACGATCAACATATACGGACTCGCGCCTTTGTGATCGAACCAGTCCTGCACCTTGTCTGCTTTGATGGCCGGCGCAAAGGGGCGAAAAGACTCCCGGTATTTGATTTTCAGGTTCATCACCGATTGCATCTTGCTGCTGCGCGGATCACCAATAATGGAACGATTGCCAAGCGCGCGTGGGCCAAACTCCATGCGTCCCTGAAACCAGCCAAACACATTATCGTCATCAATCAGGCTGGCAACTTTATCAACCAGCTCTGCATCTTCCAGATATTCATAGTGGGAGCCTTGCGCATCCAGACAAGCCTGGATATCTGCATTTGAATACGAAGGGCCCAGAAAAGCGCCCTGCATGCTGTCGGGGGCTTTCGCCTCACGGGGATTTTCAAGGTATTCATACCAGATTGCCAAAGCAGCGCCGAGCGCACCACCGGCATCGCCGGCCGCTGGTTGAATCCAGATATCTATGAATTTACCTTCGCGCACCAAGCGGCCGTTGGCCACGCAGTTCAGTGCCACGCCGCCTGCCAGACACAGATGCTCGACGCCCATTTCCTGTTGCACGGTATTGGCAAGCTTCAGGACAATCTCTTCGGTAACCACCTGAATGGAACGCGCTATATCCATTTCTTTTTGCGTCAACTCAGCTTCAGGCTGGCGTGGCGGGCCGCCAAATAGCTGGTCAAATTTTGCACTCGTCATGGTCAGGCCGGTCGCATAATCAAAATACGACATGTCCAACCGAAACGTACCGTCATCCTTTACATCGATCAGATGCTGCAATATCAAATCGACATAGCGCGGTTCGCCATAAGGTGCCAAACCCATCAATTTATATTCACCCGAGTTCACCCTGAAACCCGTGTAGTAGGTGAACGCGGAGTAAAGTAAGCCCACCGAATGCGGGAAATCGATTTCCCATTGCGCTGTCAGTCGATTGTCTTCTCCCAGCCAGACAGAGGTCGTGGCCCATTCACCCACCCCATCAAAGCAGATAACGGCGGCTTTTTGAAACGGTGAAGCAAAAAAGGCCGAGGCGGCATGAGCTTGATGGTGCTCGGTGAACATCAGATCGGGCAGCTGTTTCTGCGAGAGCCCGCCGAGCAATGCCAGTTCTCGCCGTAAGGTTTTTTTTAAATACAGCTTTTCTTTCAGCCAGACAGGGATGGCAGTAAAAAAAGAACGAAACCCTTTGGGCGCAAAAGCCAGATAGGTTTCAATCAATCGCTCGAATTTGATAAACGGCTTGTCGTAAAAAACGATATGGTCGACATCCGCCAATTGAATGCCCGCCTCACTCAAACAATATCTGATGGCATCTGCCGGAAAAGCAGCGTCGTGCTTTTTACGGGTGAAGCGCTCTTCCTGCGCCGCAGCTACGATTTCGCCATCAACAACAAGCGCAGCGGCGCTGTCGTGGTAGTAGGCTGATATTCCCAGTATGGATTTCATGATGCTGCATGCTAATCAAAAAACGGCTCTCGTGCTACAGCTTGCTTGACGGGCATGCGATAATGACTGCTGAATCCAACAATCGGAATATTGGCCGCCGTTGCGGCCCATACAGCAAACACCATGAGCAAACAAAAACGAAGAATCCTTGTCACCAGCGCCTTGCCCTACGCCAATGGCGCGATGCATCTGGGGCATATGCTGGAATATATCCAGACAGATATCTGGGCGCGTTTTCAGCGGGCCCAGGGTCACGAATGTTATTTCGCCTGGGCAGATGACGCACACGGTACGCCGATCATGCTGCGAGCCGAAAAAGAGGGCATCAGTCCTGAAGAATTGATTTCAAAAATGAACGCGGAACACCAGCGGGATTTCACGGATTTCGGGCTCAGCTACGATCACTATTCCAACACCAATGGTGATGCCAACCGCGAGTGTGTGGAAACCGTCTATAACCGTCTCGATGAAGGCGGCCATATCGACCGCAAAACCATTTCACAGTTTTACGATGAAGATCGCGGCATGTTTCTGCCGGACCGTTTTATCAAAGGCACCTGCCCTAAATGCAAAACCGCAGACCAGTATGGCGATAGCTGTGAGGCCTGTGGCAGCACCTATAGCCCGACCGATTTGATTGATCCACGCTCCGCCGTTAGTGGCAGCAAGCCTGTGATGCGTGATTCCGAGCATTTCTTCGTCAAGTTGTCCGGCTTTGAAGAACGCTTGCAGACCTGGATAAATTCAGGTGCCTTGCAGCCGGAGGTGGTCAACAAGCTGCAGGAATGGTTTGAAGACGGCTTACGTGATTGGGATATTTCCCGCGATGAACCGTATTTCGGCTTCAAGATCCCCGGTACCGATGACAAGTATTTTTACGTGTGGGTAGATGCTCCGCTTTGTTACATGGCCAGTTTCAAGGAATTGTGTGACAAAAACGGGCTGGATTTTGACGACTGGTGGAAGCCCGACACCGATACCGAGCTGTACAACTTTATAGGCAAGGACATTGTCTACTTCCACACGTTGTTCTGGCCGGCCATGTTGATGGGCGCGGGTTATCGCGCACCTACTGCAGTTTATGCGCACGGATTTTTAACCGTAGATGGCGCCAAAATGTCTAAGTCGCGCGGCACATTTATTATGGCGCGCACCTATCTGGACCACCTGAACCCTGATTACCTGCGTTACTACTTTTGTGCGCGTTTAGGGTCGGGCCTGGCTGACATCGATCTCAACATGGATGATTTTGTTTCACGGGTTAATTCCGATATGGTCGGCAAGGTTGTCAATATTGCCAGCCGTTGCGCCGGCTTCATCCAGAAAGGCTTTGACGGTGAATTGGCAACGCAATTACCGGAACCAGCGCTATATCAGAAGTTTGTGGATGAGCGCGAAGCCATCGCAGATGATTTTGAACAACGCAACTACCAGTCTGCCATTCGCCGCATTATGGCGCTCGCCGATGAAGGCAATCGTTATATCGATTTGCACAAACCCTGGCAGATGAACAAACAGGAAGGTCAACAAGCCGCTGTTCAGGCCGTCTGCACACAGGGCATTAACATGTTTCGCGCGTTGATCACCTACCTGTCTCCAGTGGTACCAATGACAGCTGCACCTGCAGCCGAGTTTCTGGGTGTGCCAGTGGATCAGTGGGCTGATCTTGATAAGCCTTTGCTCGGCGTAAAAATTAACCAGTTCAAGGCGCTCATGACGCGCGTTGACCCACTTAAGATTGCCGCCATGATTGAAGATTCCAAGGAAAACTTGCAGGCCACTGACGCGCCAGCAGAAGTAGCGGGGCTGGATCTGGCAGATGAAATTGGCATTGAAGACTTTTTGAAGGTGGATTTACGCATCGCAAAGATCACTGATGCCCAATTCGTAGATAAATCAGACAAACTGTTGCAACTGACACTCGATATCGGCGGCGAAACCCGCAATGTATTTGCCGGCATCAAATCGGCCTACGAGCCGGCCGACCTGATCGGCAGACATACGGTCATGGTCGCCAACCTGAAGCCACGTAAAATGAGCTTCGGCATATCTGAAGGCATGGTGCTCGCGGCCGGCCCCGGTGGCAAAGAGCTGTTTATTCTCAGCCCGGATGAAGGTGCAAAATCCGGCACGCGAGTGACCTGAAAGGAGCGGTATCAGGGTGCACACGGGTTCATATGACTGAACATTTGCTCATCCTGGTCAGTACCGTGCTGGCCAACAATTTTGTGTTGGTGCGTTTTCTCGGGCTATGCCCGTTCATGGGTGTCTCCAACAAGTTGGAAGGTGCCATGGGCATGGCGGTTGCCACCGCATTTGTATTGACCTTATCTTCGGTCTCCAGTTATCTGCTGCACCAATACGTGCTCAAGCCACTGTCGCTGGAATACCTGTCTACTTTGAGTTTTATTCTGGTGATTGCCGTAACTGTGCAACTCACCGAAATGGTGATGCGCAAAAGCAGTCCGATTTTGTACCGGGTTCTGGGGATATTCCTGCCATTGATTACCAGCAACTGCGCGGTGCTGGGTGTTGCCCTGTTAAACGTGCAGGAGCAGCACAACCTGCTGCAATCCGCCTTATATGGATTTGGCGCTGCTGCCGGCTTCGGCATGGTGCTGGTGATGTTTGCTGCCATGCGCGAGCGCATCGCCGTTGCCAATGTACCGCTTGCTTTTAAAGGCGCGCCTATCGGTTTGATCACAGCCGGCTTGATGGCATTGGCCTTTATGGGCTTCAACGGGCTGGCGAATCTCTGAGATGGCTATCGCGATCATCATCCTGACTGTTCTGGGACTGGCTTTCGGCTTGGGGCTGGGCTGGGCGGCGATCAAACTTAAAGTTGAGTCTGATCCGGTGGTCGACAGGATCGATGCACTATTGCCACAAACCCAGTGCGCCCAGTGTAATTTCCCGGGATGCAGACCCTATGCCGAGGCGATCGCCTCGGGTGAGGCCGATATCAACCAGTGTCCGCCGGGCGGCGAAGCCGGTATTCGGGCGCTGGCAGATTTGCTCGGGCGCGAACCCATGCCTTTGAACCCGGAAAACGGTGCGGAAAAGCCAAAAACCGTGGCCGTGATAGACGAAGATCGATGTATCGGCTGCACGCTATGCATACAGGCATGTCCGGTGGATGCGATTGTAGGCGCGGCTAAACTCATGCATACGGTGATTGAATCGGAATGCACCGGCTGTGATCTGTGCCTGCCGCCCTGCCCGGTTGATTGTATTGACATCATCACGCTCAAACCCGGTATCAGTCAATGGCGTAATCCACCGCCAACCCCTCCATCAAATCAGGCATCAACCCCATCGTCAAACCCACCTCATAAAGCAGCGTCCGCGGCGGCGACCAGCCAATGACACAGACAAGCGCCGAACAACAGGCCCGCGATGCCGGCAGACACATCCATCATTTTCACGGTGGGTTGCGGCTGCGCCACAACAAAAAAATCTCGTGCGAGTCGCAGGTTGAGCGCCCCGCAATGCCAGCCACGTTAACCGTGCCAATGTTGCAACACAGCGGCATAGCAGCCGAACCGCTGGTTAAAACTGGTGACCGTGTTTTAAAAGGCCAATTGATCGGCGCTTGCGATGCGCGCTTCAGCGGTGCCATACACGCGCCAACGTCTGGCGAAGTGGTGGCTGTTGAAATTCATCCAATCACCCACCCTTCTGGAGCATTGGGTACCTGTGTGATCATCAAGCCTGATGGCAAAGATCAGTGGCAGCCGCTATCACCTGTGCCCGACTGGCTTAATGCGAGTGAAGAATCACTGATAGAGCAATTGCAACGTTGCGGTATTGTCGGCCTTGGTGGTGCCGTATTCCCCACCCATGTAAAAACCCGCGACGGCCTACAAAATCACGCACACACATTGATTCTCAATGGTGCGGAATGCGAGCCCTACATCAGTTGTGATGAGATGTTGATGCGCGAGCAACCTCAGAAAGTCGTGCTTGGCGCCCAGGTTTTACGCAGAGCCCTGGGGGCGGAGCGCGTCGTAATTGCCATTGAAGACCAGATGGGGGCCGTCTATACGGCGTTGGCGCAGGCGGCCAAGTTGGTAGAGACCGTCAACATCAGCGTTGTAAAAGTCGAAAAAATCTACCCCGAAGGTGGTGAGCGGCAATTAATTCAGGTTCTGACGGGCTTGGAAGTACCCGTCGGCGGCCGGCCATCAGATTTAGGGCTGGTGTGCCAGAATGTTGGCACTGCAGCCGCAGCCGCTGATGCAGTTGTCGAAGGCAAACCCCTGATCGAGCGTTATGTAACAGTCACCGGAAACGGTCTGCAAGCACCGCGAAATCTGTTGGCATTGATTGGTACACCATTGCATCACCTTACTGACGCTTGCGGTGGTTATAGCGAAGATGTCGCGCGTTTGGTGGTGGGTGGTCCCATGATGGGATTCCCTGTCGCCAGTGACGAAACGCCAATGGTCAAGGCAGTTAACTGCATACTGGCGCTTACCGATAAGGACATTGAGTCACCGCAAGAAGAGATGCCCTGCATTCGCTGCGGCGAGTGCGCGCGCGCCTGTCCCGCCCAATTGTTACCTCAGCAGCTGCACTTGCAGGTGATCAACAAGCAATGGACCGAGGCCGGTGCGTTTGGCCTGGATGCCTGCATTGAGTGTGGTTGCTGCGATATTGTCTGCCCCAGCCACATACCGTTGACGGGATGGTTCCGCTTTGGAAAAGGCCAGCTCAGGCAACGCGCCATCGACATGAAAGCCACCGAGCAGGCCAGGCAGCGCTTTGAAGCCCGCGAGGCCCGCTTACTACAGAAGAAACAGCAGCGCGCCGAAAAAATGGCACAGCGCAAAAAACTATTAAAGGCAAAAACTGCTGATAAACATGCGGCTGCTGACCCTTCCGAGGCGGACGAAACCGATGCGTAGTTTCGAAACCCATGGCGCACCCCACATGCCGGCGGCTATTACCGTTGCTAAAGTCATGCTGCTGCTGTTGTTGGCTGCAGCCCCGGGCATTTTGGCATATGGCTGGTTTTTTGGGCCTGGCATCTTCATTCAAATTGTTCTGGCCAGCGGTTTCGCGCTGCTGTTTGAGGCACTGATGCTACGCGCAAGAGGGCTACCGCTTAAACCATTTATCAACGACTACAGCGCAATCGTAACTGCTGTTTTGTTCGCTTTGTGCATTCCACCGCTGGCACCCTGGTGGATCAGCTGCATTGCCATGCTGTTTGCCATTGTGATTGCAAAGCACTTATACGGCGGCCTCGGACACAATGTTTTCAACCCGGCCATGGTTGGTTATGTGGTTGTGTTGATCAGTTTCCCCCAGGCCATGACCGCCTGGTTGCCGCCGGTATCGTTAGCCACATCCAGTCCGGGCTTGCTGGACAGCCTGGTCACTATTTTTACCGGTAATGTTTCTTTCGCCAGCGGCTGGGACGCAATTACCCAGGCCACGCCGCTGGATACAACCAAAACCGGAGTTGACGCCGGTCGCATGATTACCGAAATCCACAGCTCACCAATATTTGGTGATATCGGCGGGATCGGCTGGGAATGGATCGCCAACTGGTTTGCTCTGGGCGGCATTTTCATGATTTACAAACGCGTTATCAGTTGGCACATTCCGGTGGCTGTGCTGGGGTCCGTCATTCTATTGAGCCTGCCCATCTGGTTAATCGATCCGCAGAGCAACCCCACGCCATTGCAGCATATCTTCTCGGGCGGCTTGATGCTGGCAGCTTTCTTTATCGCCACCGACCCTGTTAGTGGTTGCACCAGTAACCGTGGCCGACTGATTTTTGGTGCCGGTGTTGGCATTCTTACACTGGTGATTCGACGCTGGGGTGGCTACCCGGACGGCGTAGCGTTTGCAGTGTTGCTGATGAACATGGCCGCTCCCTTGATTGACCGCTACACACGGCCAAGGTATTACGGCGAATGAGCAGCAAAATACATCCCAAAATACATCCAGTAATTCGCAGTAGCTTGTTATTGGGCGCCATTGCATTGCTGGGCACCGCGCTTCTGGCAGGCGTAAATAACCTGACCAAAGAGCGCATAGCCCACCAGGAAAGACAACGGGTGCTGCAACAGTTAAACGAGATAGTCCCGGTTGATTCCTACAACAATGACTTGCTTTCCGATGTGATCGAGATACGCGAGCCCGCCCTATTTCGCAGTGAATGGCCGGTTACGGTATATCGTGCCCGCAAAGATGGTGAACCCGTCGCCGTTATGATGATTACTACTGCACCTGACGGCTACAATGGCAACATCCGCCTGCTTTTGGGCATAGATGTCAACAGCACCATTGTGGGTGTTCGCGTCATCAGTCATAAGGAAACCCCCGGACTGGGCGACCCGATAGAAATTGAAAAGAGTAATTGGATACTGGGTTTCAACCAAAAGTCACTACAACAACCGGACAACGAAGGCTGGGCGGTAAAACGCGACGGCGGTAATTTTGACCAGTTCACTGGAGCAACCATCTCACCGCGCGCCGTTGTGAAGGCTGTGCACGCGGCTTTGCTATACTTCGATGCACATAAACAGGCCATATTCGATCAGCCTTCAATGGTGACTGAAACAGATGAATAAACCACAACTAACAGTCGGGCAAATGACAATAAACAGCATGACTGCCCGAAGAATGATGCCCACATGAACAAAAGCCTCATGAAAGACATTCTGATCGATGGCGCATGGCGCCAGAATACCGGCCTTGTCGTGTTGCTGGGATTATGTCCTTTATTGGCAGTTACTAACACAGTGATCAATGGTCTGGCTTTAGGTTTGGCGACCATGCTGACACTGATGGTTTCAAACCTTTCCGTGTCGGCGCTGCGAGGCATGTTGCGACCAGAAATACGCATCCCCGCATTTGTTCTGATCATTGCATCGGTCGTCACGGTGATCGAGCTATTGATGCATGCATTTTTCTACGATTTGTACCGTTTGCTGGGAATATTTATCCCTTTGATTGTCACCAATTGCGCCATTATCGGTCGGGCTGAAGCATTTGCTTCACGCAATAAGCCATTGCCATCTTTACTGGATGGCTTTGCCACCGGACTTGGATTTTGTATCACGCTGGTTCTACTTGGCGCACTGCGGGAAATTATTGGACGCGGCACGTTGCTCGATGGTGCAGGTATGTTGCTGGGAAGCTGGGCTGATCATTTGAGCCTCACCATCATCCCCAATCACCCGGGGTTCTTGCTGGCGATGCTACCCCCTGGTGCGTTTATCGGTCTGGGCTTGTTAATCGCTGCACGCAAAGGGCTGGAAAATAGAAAAGCCAATCATCAGTCAGCTGAAATGGAATCCAAAGAACCACTGGGTGAGCAGGCCTGAGCGATGAAATTGGAAGATCGAATCGAGTTTTTCAGACGAATGCAGACGCTGAATCCACATCCAAAAACAGAACTGGAATACAAATCCAACTTTGAATTATTAATTTCAGTCATTTTGTCAGCACAAGCCACTGATGTCAGTGTCAATCTGGCCACCCGCCGCTTGTATAAAAAGGCCAACACGCCCAAAGCCATATTTGATCTGGGTGAAGCAGGTTTGAAGGACTATATAAAAACCATCGGCCTTTTCAATTCAAAGACCAAAAATGTCATCGCAACTTGTGAAATCCTGTACAGGGAGTTTAATAGTGAAGTGCCACGCGATCGCGAAGCCCTGGAAGCCCTGCCCGGGGTTGGACGAAAAACGGCGAATGTTGTTCTGAACACCGCTTTTGGCGAGCCAACCATGGCAGTCGACACGCATATTTTCAGAGTTGCGAATCGTACCGGTCTGGCAATCGGCAAAACACCGCTAATCATCGAGCGAAAACTGCTGAAAAGTATCCCGTCAGCATATTTGCTGGACGCTCATCATTGGCTGATCCTGCATGGGCGTTACGTATGCAAAGCCCGCAAACCAGAATGCCAGGAATGTATAGTTCGTGATCTGTGCCGGACCGGACGCAGTTTAGGATATTGAAGCTAAAAGCATCCTTCCGACCCGCATTTCACCCGTTTCAGCCTGTTTCAGGCATATTTTACTAATTCCTTGCAATAATCATAAGAGACCGCCGGTCTGTTAGCGGGCATATGGATGATTTTCGTCTGAATGCATCTAATTGGATGCTTACACCGTATATAATCATGTAAGACGTTAAACGCGTTGCAAACAAGTTCTCATGTTTTTTCAAATGAGATTTTTTACTAATTCATGGAGAGTTAACCAAATGGCTAAAAAATCAATGTTTTTAAAACCAGTTGCAGCCGCTGTTGGCGTTGCATTCGTATCTACACTTTTAGTTTCGCCGACAGTCATGGCCGACACCAACCCTTTCTCGACTGCTGATCTGAACGCTGGCTACCAATTGGCAGGCGACCCGGACAAAGCGGACGAAAAAGCTGAAGAAGGTAAATGCGGCGAAGGTAAGTGCGGTGAAGGTAAATGCGGCGCCGACAAAGCGAAAGGTGAAGAAGGCTCCTGTGGCGAACACAAAGGCAAAGAAGGTTCCTGTGGTGACCACGAAGACAAGGGCAAAGAAGCCTCTTGTGGTGCTGATAAAGAAAAAGGCAAAGAAGCCTCTTGTGGCGCTGATAAAGAAAAAGGCAAAGAGTCTTCATGCGGCGGTAACGTATAAGGCTTGATTGATGAGCCTCCGTAAACACCCGGTCACGGGTGCCGGACTAGGTTTGCGGCGGGCCCTTCTGTGCCCGCTTCAAGCTGCCGACCAGGGCACTTTGCAAGACACAGTCAATTTTCTGGAGGTTGCTCCGGAAAACTGGATCAATGTTGGCGGGCAGCGAGGTAAGGCTTTTGAGCGCTATACCGAGCAATTCCCTTTTGTCTGTCACGGCCTATCACTGTCTCTGGGCGGGCCTTCACCACTTGACCAGACTTTTATTCATAAACTCAAAGTTTTTTTAGAACGTTTCCAGATCAAGGCTTACTCCGAGCACTTGAGCTATTGCAGCGATGACGGTCATTTATATGATTTGATGCCGATTCCTTTTACCATCGAAGCTGTGCACTACGTTGCTGCACGGATTCGCCAGGTGCAGGATATGTTGGGGCAGCGCATCGCCATCGAGAATGTTTCCTACTACGCAGCGCCAGGCGCCGAACTGAGTGAAATCGAGTTTATCAATGCGGTTATCGATGAGGCTGACTGCGATTTGCTATTGGATGTGAACAACATCTACGTCAATAGCATCAATCATGACTACAACCCGGTGGAGTTTTTACAAGCACTGCCCGGCGAGCGAATTGCATATGGGCACATCGCGGGTCACTACAATGAAGCAGACGACCTGATAATCGATACCCATGGTGCTGATGTGATCAGCGATGTGTGGGATCTGCTGGACAAAGCCTACGAAATTTTTGGCGTATTCCCGACACTGCTGGAACGTGATTTCAATCTTCCGCCCGTTGAGGATTTACTCCTTGAGGTTCAGTCCATCAAACAATATCAAGAAAAATGGACGCCACATACTTTCAGGCAGAATCATGAAAACAAGCGCCAACTCAGCACCTGAAAAACTGGCAGAGCTGCAAACCCGCTTCGCAGCACATATTCGCGATCCGCAAAGCAATGCTGCGCCAGAGGGCATCGAAGACCGGCGCATGGCCATTTACCGTGATCTGTTTTTCAATAATATAAAGGGCTTTTTATCGTCCAACTTTCCGGTGCTTCATTCACTGTACAGTACTGAGGACTGGGATAAGCTTTGTCGCGATTTTTATCGAGACCACCGGTGCCACACCCCTTTGTTTCCGGAGTTACCGCGCGAGTTTCTTCAATATTTGCAATCATTCCCGCCAGAGCAATTGCCTGGCCCACCTTTTATTTTGGAACTGGCGCACTACGAGTGGGTTGAGCTTGGCTTACAGTTGGATGAAACCGACCCGGATGGCATCGAAGTAGAAGCCGGCGGAGATTTACTCAATGGGGTGCCTGTATTGTCGCCTCTGGCATGGCCACTTAGCTATAACTATCCGGTCCATCAGATCCAAAAAGATTATCAACCCGCAACCACACCTGACGAAGCCACTCATTTGCTGGTCTGGCGGCAACACGATTTTCAGATAAAATTCATGCAGTTGAATGCGGTTTCTTTGTTATTACTGCAACAAATAAAAGAACAACCGAAACAGACAGGTCTACAACACCTGAACTATATTGCCGGTATTTTAAATCACCCGAATTCCGAAGCTGTTATTCAAGGCGGGGCCGGACTCTTGCAGGATTGGCACGAAAAACAAGTTGTGCTCGGCACTCGATCCTGACAACTCACACATCCAAAAGGGAAACATCAGCATGTTCAAATTTTACGACAGCATGACATCCCGTTTGCGTGCCTGCGGAGACTATGTATGGCCACTAGCGCTACGAGTTATTTTGGCCTGGGAATTCTGGGAATCAGGTATCACCAAACTTAAGGGTGAAAACTGGTTTGCAGATATTCCATGGGCGGACTGGCAAAAGGGCTTTCCCATTCCTTTCGATCTGATTCCATCGAGTCTGAACTGGACACTGGCAACCTGGGGTGAATTGGTATTTGCCGGCATGCTGCTAGTTGGTCTTTTTACCCGTTTTGCCGCCGTGTCTCTGATAGTAGTTTCCGCGGTTGCCACCGCGGCCGTGCATTGGCCGGCTCAATGGAGCAGTCTCGGTGAGTTATGGAGCGGCTATGCGATTACCGCTGATGACAGTGGCAACTATAAGCTGCCGTTGTTATTTGTAGTGATGCTATTGCCACTGGTCTTCTCAGGTGGCGGCAAACTCTCAATTGATCATCTTTTTCTCAAGCTGAGTCGCCGTGATCATCTGGTTGACGACCGAACCGGCGGACTGCAATCCGGCGGCATTGCTTTGATGGTACTCAGTCTTGTATTTGTCTGGCTAGAACCGGTATGGGGTTTTAGCTTGACCGGACTTGGGCTGGTATTGTTAATGGTGCCCGAGTTTACCGACAAGACTTAGTTCGGAAAGGGCATGGCCTGAGGAATCAATTGGTAGTCATTTTTGAGCAGCAGTGCGAGCAACCCGTCTTTGCCGGGCAAGTGGAGTGCACCCACCGCGACAAACACCTGCTGACGTTCCAGAAGTGGCAATAGTGATGCCAGCATACGATGATTGCGTTTGGCAATCCCGTTCTCATAAAAGTACGCCTGCGCCTCAGGTCCGACAGCTTCAAACTCATCGTCGGTAATTGACCCTAGACCTTGCAGGCTATTTTCAAGATAAGCATCTACCATCTCAGTTTGCATTGCTTCGACCTGATCGACGTCAGAAATTGCCTGATCCAACAGCGTCAATTGCATATCAAGTGGCATGTTCTCCAGAAATGACAATTGCTGCTCAAGGGTCTCCAGCCCTACGACATCAATGCTGTTGCCTGAGGCTCGTAGTGAAAGTGACAAGTCCATAAAAAAACCGGTCTTGGGAGCAGGTGTGCTGAGCGTCATCATTGCCGCCCAAGGCTTCATGTGCTTGATAAAGTCTTGCGGAATCTGATAGCCGCTCATCGCGTTTTTCAGCAGCTTGAATCGCTCAGCACCGATTACCGATTCGAGCGTCTGTCCATCCTGGTAATTCATGTATTGAGTTAACTGGTGCAGGGTGGCTAAATCAGGCACCATTTCCATCGCATAAACCTGACAAATATTGAGCTTGTCGAGAAAAGCCTGTGAAAAATCCAAAACTCTGGGATCTTCACTGTGAATAGTTCCCAATAGATACCCTGCCTTCTGCCCGTTCTTTTCAATCGCCCAGAAAACACCTTCCGAAGTCTTTGAATCCAGCATCACCGGCGGAGAATCAGCGATCGCGGCCTGGCCAACCGTCAAGCAAAGCACTATAAAAATAGCGCCGACGGCCTTCATCTGCGGTTTAAGTCGTGGTAATTTGATACGCATTCCCTTATTGTGCTGCCTTTGTTTGCCGGATTCCATTATGCCCAATATTTCTGACAGATTCAGAGGCTTTTTGCCGGTGGTTGTCGACGTCGAAACCGGCGGATTCAATGCGAAAACTGACGCCATCCTCGAAATTGCTGCGTGCATCCTGTGCATGGATGATTTTGGCCGGATTAAAATTGCCGAGACCATTGCCGCCAATATCCAACCATTCCACAAGGCCAATATCGACCAACGGTCACTGGAATTCACCGGCATTGACCTGAATGACCCCACTCGCAATCCAATCCCTGAAAGAGAAGCATTTCAGAAAATTTTTCAGGCGGTAAGAACAGAAGTCCGTGCCACAGGTTGTCAACGCGCCATCCTGGTCGGACATAACCCTGCATTCGACTTGTCATTTTTGAACGCAGCTGTTGAAAGAATAGATTACAAACGCAACCCGTTTCACCCTTTCAGCTCTTTCGACACCGCAACATTAGGCGGCCTGGCTTACGGTCAAACAGTGCTTGCCCGCGCCGTACAAGCAGCGGGCATCGACTGGGATGAATCCAAAGCCCATTCCGCCGAATTCGACACCGTCAAGACAGCAGAATTGTTCTGTAAAATCGTTAATCTCTGGAGTCTCAAGTCTGAAATTTAATGCCGGTTCCGAGGGTGGAACGAGGCGACTGATTCTTTAAATGACATTTTTAAACAGGCCTTTTTTGGTTAGCCGGTTCTTTTAGTTCGGTGCGAGGCTAGCCGCGACGCGGTGAGTCCTTCTCAAGACACGCTCAAATTACATCGGGAGCAGCGGGCGTATGGCTTGCAGCCGGGGTATCGGAGACAGGAGTCGACGATAAGCGCTGCATATATGCACTCGAAGCGTCCCCGGCGGTAAGCCATACGGTCGATGCGACCCACGCCGAAAATGAGCGATTTTTGTACTCCCTACAGAACCCTCTCAAGCTCATCAATCAAATCCCCCACATCCTCAACCCCCACCGACAACCGCACCATCGCGTCAGTAATCCCCAACGCTTCACGCTTCTCCACAGGTACAGATGCATGTGTCATGATCGCCGGATGATTGATCAGGCTTTCAACGCCGCCCAGGCTTTCTGCCAGGGCAAATAACTCACATCCTTCCAGCATGCTTTTGGCTGCCGTCAAGCCGCCTTTCAAAACGATGCTGATCATTCCGCCGCCCATGCCATTCATCTGGCGCATGGCGAGCTCGTACTGTGGATGTGACTCCAATCCCGGGTAAAGTGTTTTCTCAACCGCAGGGTGCTCCTCAAGATATCCGGCAATCGTCAGTGCATTGTCGCAATGAGCATTCATTCTTAGAGCGAGCGTTTTTAATCCCCTCAAAGCCAGAAAGCTGTCAAAAGGCCCTTGAATTGCGCCGGTAGAATTTTGTAAGTACCAGAGTCTTTGAGCCAAGTCAGGATTGTCACCAACGACGGCAATACCGCCAACCATATCGGAGTGCCCGTTCAAAAATTTGGTCGCGGAGTGAACAACAATATCTGCGCCCATTTCAATCGGTCGCTGCAGCATGGGTGATGCGAACGTGTTGTCTACTACCAGCAATGCGCCATGCTCATGGGTGATTTTGGCGATCGCAGGGATGTCGACAAGCCTGAGCATGGGGTTGGTCGGGGTTTCCACCCAAACCATCCGGGTTTCGGGTAATAGCGCCGCTTTAAGCGCTTCGGGATTCTGCATGTCGGCAAACGTAAACTTCAGGCCGGCAGAACGATTTCGCACCGTGTTGAACAAGCGAAAGCTACCACCGTAAAGATCATCCATCGCCACCACATGATCTCCACAATCGAGCAACTCCAGCACGGTCGATGTCGCTGCCATTCCCGAAGCGAAAGCCAGACCCTTAGTTCCGCTTTCAAGATCAGCGATACATTTTTCATAGGCATCGCGGGTGGGGTTGTGGCTGCGTGAATACTCCCAGCCCTGGTGAACACCCGGACTACGCTGAACATAAGTAGATGTAGCATAGATAGGCGTCATGATCGCACCGGTGGAGGGGTCAGGCTGTTGGCCTGCGTGAATTGCACGGGTCGCCAGTTTTAAATGCTTTGATTCTTTCATATTTTGATTCCGATGTTAATGCTTATGAACGATTAATAATTCCGGTATTAAAGATCTGTTTTTCTGCGAAGATAATTCAACAAATCCACCCGCGTGATCAACCCCACAAACTGCTCAGCATCTTTGACGATTGCCACATAGTCATTTTGAAAAATCGGCATCAAGTGTTCAACCGGATCGTTCACATCAACCGATGCCAGCTCCACCACCATGGCTGAACTTACAAGTTGCGTGAAACGAGTACTGTCTTCTCCTACCGCCAGCAAGACATCTGATTCATCAATAAAACCAACGATGTTGCCATCCTTTATAACCGGCAACTGTGAAACATCGTACAACTTCATACGGCTGTAAGCATTAGCGAGCGGCTCGTCCGGGCCCACGATTACTGTGTCATTGGAGGCGAAAGGTCTGGCAATCAGATCCAGCAAATTACCATGCTTGCCTGTCTCAATAAAACCTTGATCCCGCATCCAGAAATCGTTGTACATTTTCGACAAATAACGGTTACCCGTGTCACAAGCAAAGGTAAGTACCTTTTTGGGTTCAGTTTGCTCTTGACAGTATTTCAGAGCCGCAGCCAACAGAGTACCTGTTGATGAACCTGCCAGTATGCCTTCTTTAATCAGCAGTTCCCGGCCGATCAGCATGGCTTCCTTATCATCGATTGCATAGGCTTTGGAAATTCTTGTGAAATCGCTGATAGTTGGCAGAAAGTCCTCGCCGATGCCCTCAACCAGCCAACTCCCGCTTTTCTCAGACAACACACCATCGTTGATATACTCGGCCAATATAGACCCAACCGGATCAGCCAGAACCAACTCCAGTTGCGGCGCTACCTGGCTGAAATAGCGTGACAAACCGGTAGCTGTACCACTGGAACCAACACCTAAAACAATCGCATCCAGGTCTTGGTCCATCTGGCTCCAGATTTCCGGCCCTGTTACTTCTTCATGCGCTTTTGGATTAGAAGGGTTACCAAACTGGTTGATAAAGAAAGCGCCCTCAATATCACTGGCCACTTTCTGCGCCAGATCCTGATAATACTCAGGATGCCCTTTGGCAACATCAGAGCGGGTCAGAATCACCTCTGCACCCATCGCCTTCAGGTTTGAAATCTTTTCGCGACTCATCTTGTCGGGAATGACCAGAATGAGCTTATAACCTTTTTGCGCTGCTACCAGCGCCAGCCCCAAACCAGTATTGCCCGCGGTTCCTTCGACCAGTGTTGCGCCTGGCTTGATGTGACCCGCCACTTCTGCATCTTCAATCATCTTTAAACCGATCCGGTCTTTTACAGAACCACCGGGATTCTGACTTTCCAGTTTTATGTAAAGCGTGCAGGGGCCGGTGTCCAGATGATTAATCCGGACGATTGGTGTATTGCCTATCAGGTCAAGGACGGAGTTGTAGGTCGGCATCAGGTCTGGCTCCAGATATAAAAAGGCCGGGAATGTTCCCGGCCGTACTTTATTTCATTTTGAGGAAAATTTCAGGCTGGACTTACTTCCATCAAATTCGCCAGCTTGTCTTTGGCACGCAATTTTTCTTTTTTCAGCTTGTTGAGCGCCAGGTCATCCATGGGCGAGGTACCCATCTCTGCGGCAGCCACTTGCTTGTCTAATGTCTGGTGGCGATTGTAAATTCTGCGAAAATTTACATCCTCTTTCATTAATTGATCCATCTGATCTTGACGGTGTTCGAACATGGCATTACTCCTTTGCGGAAAGAGCCCCACGCGAAAAACAGGCACTAAAAACCACCTGTTAAGGTAAGGCTTGATTGATCGAAGGGTGGAATAACATTGGCTGATGGGCCGGGTGGACAGGTAAATACGAATATTAAAAACAAACAGTGACGGGCTTGTGACCGTCACCGCCATTAGTCGCAAATTCCTGTTGAAAAATTTTTCATTGCCATAGGTATGAAACCTAGATTAGCGCAAAGTTCAAACGCTGGCAAGTTTTATACAGAATCTCAACCAGCTATTCATGCGAACATATATTCGTGTATTTATTTTCCTTAAATGGGCATATTTCCTGCCATTCAGACTTACAGTACCACTTATATATTATATATTATATATATAAGCTATACTTTTGATAAGTAAATAAATATTATTTTACTTAAAGTAAATTCGAATCAGTTGTCCAGCAAAATTACATCTACTCTGCGGTTCCTGGCGCGGCCAGCTTCGTCTGCATTGCTGGCAATGGGAAAATCCTGACCCATGCCTTTCGATGTGATCCGGTCACCATCAATACCCAGATCAATCAGCGCCTGGCGAACTGAGTCAGCACGTTTTTGTGACAGCTCAGAATTGGTAGTCGCTTCACCACTTGAGTCGGTATGTCCTTCCACCCTGATTTTCTTGCCCGGCTCAGTTTGTAGCAGTTCTACAACTTCAGCGAGGCTGCTTTGCGCGCCTTCGGCAAGTTTGGTATCGCCGGATTTGAAAAGCACGTCACCGAGCGTTACCACCACACCACTCTCGGTCTGGCGCAGTTGCAGGTTTTCAAGTTGGCGCGTGAGCGAGTTGATTTGCTGACTGGCCAGATCTGCTTCGCGGCGGGCGAAATCTGCTTCGCTGGCACGGGACTGTGCTAGCTTGCGCGCCTGCTGGGCTTCCTGTGAAGCCAATTCTGCAGCACGTTCTGATTCAGCCTGCTCCTGTTGAGCCAGCTCTTTTTCTTCGCGCGCTCTTTGTGCTTCCTCATTGGTCGTCGCCACCAGCATGCGGGCACGCTCAGCTTCCTGCCTGGCCTGGCTGGCTTCCAACTGGCTGGACTTGATCAGCATCTCGCTTTGGGTATTCTGTTGGTCTCTCAATTCCTGACTTTGCTGTTCACGCTCAGCCATCGCTTTGGCTATCTGAATACGGCGATCTGCCATGTAGACCAGATGGCCACGATAGTAGTCTTTGCCAGTCGCTTGTTCCGCAGTGCGCACTGCTCGTTCTGCTTCCCCTACCGCAACCATTGCGTAACCAGTCAACTCGGGATTGGATGTCAATTTATCCAGGTCATCACGCACTCGTTCCAGCGCCAAATCTTTTTTGGGGGCTGAAACACAAGCGGTCATTGAGACCAGAAGTAATAGCAATGAAACTTTCAGGATTGAACGGCTCATTTAAAATCGTCTCCAAATGTTTCATGTAATTTGGCTTCGAGTATTTCGTTGCTTTTCCTCAATTCATTAACTTCCCTGCGAGCTTTGGCCGCACGGGACTTTTCAATTGCCAGTTCAGAATTAATCTCGGATTCCTCAATCAGGTATATCGTGACTTCGTATTTCTGCTTTTCAATGGACAAATTGGCGCTGGCCAGCTTTTCCCGTGCAAAGCGCATTTCAGTCGGTGCGAACTCGTCACCGCCCGCTTCTGTCGCTAAAGCAATGGCATTTTCTGCCAGCACTGTGGCATCCGGTCCTATCTTCACAGTTGTACAGGTACTTAGTGCCAGCAACGCAGCGATAATTAAAATGAACTTCATAAAATACTTACCTGATAGATTAATAACTACACGAATTATGACTCAATAGCAGCCAAGGTTGAACCATTGCTGCATACAATATAATTTATCTTTGCCGGATACACTGCTCTTACCTTGCTTCTCCGCTCTCGCTATTCAAGTCGCATCCGGCTGGTTCTCGGGAGCAGCTTCGATAAACTCAGGCAGCGCCCTGCAACGTTCGGCGATTTGCCTGATCAACGGGTACTGCGACATATCCAAATCAAAGCGTTCAGCATTGTAGACCTGCGGCACCAGAAAACATTCAAATAGTCCAGCGCGGCCATTTAGCCAACCGCTTTCGGGATGATCTGTTTCCAACTGCTTTTCCACGGCCGTGAAGCCGATGTCCATCCAGTGGTGCATCCAACCCGTCTGGCCGGATTCAGGCTCAAATTGAGTTTTTATATACTGCAACACCCTCAAATTGTTCAACGGGTGAATATCACAAGCAATATTAAGCACCAAAGCCCGGGTACGTGCTCTTTGCAGCGCACTACCAGGCAGCAAAGGATACGCTTCAAAACACTCGTCCAGATATTCACAAATGGCCATGGACTGGGTAATCGCCTCGCCTTGATGTATCAAAACCGGCACCAAACCTTGCGGATTGAGCGAACGAAAATCTGCCTGATGTTGCTGCCCTCCATCTTTGACCAGATGAATGGGCACTAGCTTATAAGGCAAGCCCTTCAGGTTCAGGGCGATCCGCACGCGATACGCGGCACTGCTGCGCCAGTAGTGATAAAGCACCAGACCCGGGTCCAAATTTGGCCCTCTCTCATTTGCCATATTCAATCCAGCTTATACCCTGTTATCACGAACCGGCATCAGTTTTCATAAGCGACGATGGTTTGTTCAATTGGGCCAAATATGGATTCACCTTGCGAATCCAGCATTTCGATACGAACTTTATCTCCAAATTTCATAAATGAAGTCGATGGCTTGCCATCGGCAATGATCTCCAACATACGAATTTCGGCCAGACAAGAAGCTCCTTTTCCGGTGTCTTCATTAGCGACCGTTCCGGAGCCAACGATTGTTCCGGCTGTCAGCGGCCGTGTTTTAGCGGCATGCACGACCAGCTCTGCAAAATTGAACTGCATATCCACTCCGGCCTCAGGATGCCCAAAAAACTGACCATTGAGCGTGGTGTGAAGCGGCAAGCACAGCTTGCTGTCCTGCCAGACGCCATCCAGCTCATCCGGGGTGACCAGCACAGGCGAAAGCGCTGAACGTGGCTTGGATTGCAAAAAACCGAAGCCCTTGCCCAGCTCAGCTGGAATCAGGTTCCGCAAGCTGACATCATTAATCAAACCCACTAACTGGATATGTTGCACGGCTTGTTCCGGAGAAACGCCCATTGGCACATCATCGGTAACAACAATGACCTCGGATTCAAAATCGATGCCGTATTCCTCGCTGGCCACTTCAACTTTATCTGTTGGACCGAGAAATCCAGCCGAGGTGGCCTGATACATCAAAGGGTCACTATAAAAAGATTCCGGGACTTCAGCGCCACGAGCTTTACGCACACGCTCGACATGAGGCAAATAAGCACTGCCATCCAAAAACTCATACGCTCTTGGCAACGGCGCAGCCAGCTGTTCGAGTTTCACAGGCTGAATGTCATCACAGGAACCTTGATTCAATTCTGCATAGAGTGCATTCAATCTGGGCGCGGCGTGCTGCCAGTCATCCAGGGCTTGTTGCAAGGTAGTAGCAATATCTGAGGCTGAAACATAGTGCTGCAAATCGCGACTGACGACGATCAGACTGCCGTCACGTCCACCGGCCTTAAGGGAAGCGAGCTTCATGGGATGGGTATACTCCGTTATAAATTTGGTAAGCACTTATTGTAAGTGAATTTTAACAGCTTCGGGCTGCCATCACCCGGGCATTCGTTGCTACGGTTGAATTCGACTGACAGTGCCATCATCTAGTATTTTTGCCCGACGGGAATCAACTTGACACTCCTTTCAGTATTCACATTGCTGCTACAGGCTGCTTTGGTTATTCATGTGCTCAAAACGGGCCGCAGCCGCTACTGGATTATGGCGCTGATTTTTATCCCGTATATCAGTGCGATCGCCTATTTTGTGATTGAGCTTCTGCCTGAATTTTCCAGCAGCATGACCGGCCGCAAGGCTGTCAGGAATATCAAAAAAACGCTCAACCCCGACGCCGAACTTCAGCATGCTCAGGCAGCCTGGCAACAATCGGCCAATGTGGATAGTTCCCGCCGCTATGCCGAAGCTTTGATCGATTCGGGCAAATTATCTGAAGCTGAGGATATCGTCAGTCAGGCGCTTAAAGGCCTGTTCGCCACTGAACCCACCCTGCTGTTGGTCAAAGCTCACATCGAATTCGAACAGAATCACCCCCAATTGGCGGTCGAAGCGCTCGAAACACTACAAGAGCACAATCCCGACTTTCGCAGTGCAGAAGGCCATCTATTGTATGCGCGATCGCTGGAGGCTACCGGCGAACTGAAAAATGCCGTGCGGGAGTATGCTGCGGTATCGAAGTACTTCCCCGGGGTTGAGGCGCGCTATCGCCTGGCCTTGTGCTTGAGGAAAAATGGCAATGAACAGGCAGCATTGACCGAATTCCAATCCATTTCAAACGATGCTAAAACGGCACCAGCCCATTTCCTCAAAAGCCAAAAACATTGGCTGGATGCAGTCAAGCACGACATGGCTCATGTTTTTCGTTTGCCAGATTCTGATTAATCTGGTATAAAGTGCGGCTGTCTGTGCCGTGTTGGCACTGAACAGAAAACGCGATGTCATTATTAACAAGCCGGGCCGTAAAAGTCAGCTGCGTTAAATGAACATCAAATACACACACATACTGCAACCGTTCGGTTGGGTGCCCTGCAAAATCAGGGTTTTCCGGACAGGGTATGTGGAGGACTAACCCGGGAAGTCAGCGACCTTTGATACTGATCAAGTGCGTTGGGTTTCTGCTATTTTAAGGATTTACAACATGCCTAATATTACTATGCGCCAGATGCTCGAAGCGGGCGTACATTTCGGTCACCAAACCCGTTACTGGGATCCAAAAATGGCTCCGTACATTTTCGGTTCGCGTGGCAAGATTCATATCATCAACCTCGAAAAATCGTTACCAATGCTGGTTGATTCGCTGAACTTCATCAGCAGTATTGCAGCCAAGCGCGGCAACATCATTTTTGTAGGTACCAAACGTGCTGCATCAAAATCTATCCAGGAAGAAGCAACCCGTTGTGGCATGCCTTTTGTGTCACACCGCTGGCTCGGCGGAATGCTCACCAACTTCCGCACCATCAAGCAATCCATCAAACGCCTGCGCCAGATTGAGAAAATGGAAGAAGACGGCAGCTTTGCCCGTCTGGTTAAAAAAGAAGTACTGAATCTGACCCGCGAACGCGACAAACTAGAAAAGAGCCTCGGTGGCATCAAGGATATGAAAGGTCTGCCAGACGTCATGTTTGTAGTTGATGTAGGTCATGAAGACATCGCAGTTAAAGAAGCGCGCAAATTGGGCATTCCTGTTATCGCGGTAGTTGATACCAACTGCTCACCTAATGACGTCGATTACGTTATTCCAGGTAATGATGATGCGATTCGCTCTATTCGCCTGTACACCCAATTGGCTGCTGATGCAGTGTTGGAAGGCCGCGCATCTGTTCCTCATGTAGATGACAGCGACGAATTCATCGAGCTGGATGAAGACGGTCGTCCGGTTAAGCGTGCCGAAAAAGCACCTAAAGCCGACAAGCAAGCCGCGCCTGCGAAGAAAGTTGCTAAAAAAGTAGTTGCTAAAAAGGCACCTGCTGCTGAAGCATCAGATGAAGCTGCTGCCGCTGAAAAGCCTGCAAAAGCCGCTGACAAAGTTGAAGCTAAAGCAGAAGTGAAAGCCGACGAAGTGAAAGCTGAGCCAGAAAAAAAGGAAGTGAAAGCCGACGAAGCCAAAGCTGAGCCAGAAAAAACTGAGTCCAAGCCTGCAGAAAAAGCAGACGCAGACAAGGTAGAAGCAACAAAAGAAACTAAAGCGGCAGCAGCACCGAAGAAGAAAGCCGCCTCCAAGAAAAAGGTAGCGAAGAAAAAGACCACCAAGAAAAAGGTCGCGAAGAAAACTGCTGAAGCCAAAACTGCTGAAGAATAGGCAACACTGAAAGACTACCCCGCCCGTTGGCGGGGTATCACCCGGCGCCGATGCCGGAACGACTAAATTGAATTAAAGAAGGAATATTGAGATGGCCATTACTGCCTCAATGGTAAAGGAACTTCGCGAGCGCACAGGCGCTGGCATGATGGAATGTAAAAAAGCGCTGGTTGAAACCAACGGTGATCTGGACGCAGCCATAGAATACTTGCGTAAAACCGGCCTCGCTCAGGCAGACAAAAAAGCAGCTCGTGTAGCAGCTGAAGGTCAGATTATTCTGGCCAGCAGTGCTGACGACACAGAAGCAGTTATGGTTGAAGTGAACTGTGAAACCGATTTTGTAGCCAAAGACGACAACTTTCTCGCTTTTGCCAACAAAGTTGCCCAAGCGGCTCTGGTTTCATCTTCTGATGAGGTAGATGCATTCATGTCTGGCGATCTGGAATCAACACGTCAGGTGCTGGTTTCTAAAATCGGTGAAAACGTACAGGTTCGTCGCATGGCCCGTTTGGCCAGCAACGGCAGTATTGGTGCTTATGTTCACGGCGGTCGTATTGGTGTGCTGGTTGATCTGGAAGGTGGTGATGTAGATCTGGCACGTGACATTGCCATGCACGTCGCCGCACTGAACCCGGCCTATAACACTGTTGACGACGTGCCTGCGGACGTACTTGAGAAAGAAAAGCAATTCTTGATTTCCCAGGCTGAGGAAAGCGGCAAGCCAGCCGACATCATTGAGAAAATGATCACCGGTCGTTTGCGTAAGCACTTGGCCGACATCACCTTGATGGGCCAGCCTTTTGTTAAAGACGGTGATATTACCGTTGAAAAACTGCTGAAAAACAATGGCGCGAAAGTTAACAGCTTTATCCGTCTGGCAGTTGGCGAAGGTATCGAGAAAAAGACCGAAAACTTTGCAGACGAAGTCATGAATCAGGTGAAAGGTGGCTGAAGCCGCCTATCAGCGCATATTGCTCAAGCTCAGTGGTGAAGCACTGCTGGGTGACGAGGACTATGGAATTGATCCGGTCATCATTGGCCGGGTCGCTTCCGAAATTCGTGAAGTTCAGAACACCGGCGTGCAAATTGCCATCGTTATTGGCGGCGGCAATATTTTCAGAGGCGCCGGCCTGGCTCAGTCAGGCATAGACCGCGTCACCGGGGACCATATGGGTATGCTCGCCACTTTGATGAATTCATTGGCGTTGCAGGATTCACTCGAAAAAGCCGGGGTTGATGCACGCGTCATGTCCGCTATTTCAGTACATGATGTCAGCGAAGACTACATCCGCCGCCGTGCCACCCGCCACCTTGAAAAAGGTCGCGTCGTCATCATCGCAGGCGGCACCGGTAATCCTTTTTTCACTACTGATACCGCTGCGGCGTTACGAGCAATCGAAATTGGTGCGGACATCGTATTGAAAGCGACCAAAGTCGACGGTGTTTACTCATCTGATCCTAAAATACATGCTGATGCCATATTTTACGATGCATTGAGTTATGACGAAGTGATTGAAGGTAAACTCGGCGTAATGGACACCAATGCCATCGTCTTGTGTCGTGATCAGAAAATGCCGATCAGGGTATTTAACGTATTTGGTACAGGTAACCTGATGCAGATTGTCACGGGTAACAAGGTCGGCACTCTGGTCAGCTAACTACTTTGGCATAAGCTGCCACTTACAAGTCACTAATGAGTCACCCAATGATGGTAAACGGGAGATAAAAATGAACGAAGATATCAAAAAAGATACGCGCATTCGCATGACTAAAAGTCTGGATGCGCTGCAGGTCGAACTGGCTAAAATTCGCACCGGTCGCGCGCACCCCAGCTTACTGGAACACGTGCACGTCGAATATTACGGTAGTAATGTTCCCATCTCGCAGGCTGCTAACGTTGTTATCGAAGACGCGCGTACTCTGGCAGTATCTGCCTGGGATAAAACCATGATCCCTGTACTCGAAAAAGCCATCATGACATCAGACCTCGGCCTGAACCCTGTTACAGCTGGCACCACCATTCGCATTCCCCTGCCGCCATTGACAGAAGAGCGCAGGGTTGCGCTGGGTAAAGTTGTTCACGGTGAAGGTGAAAACACCAAAATCGCGATCCGTAACATCCGGCGCGATGCCAACAACAGCCTCAGTGAGCTTTTGAAAAGCAAAGATATCTCCGAAGATGACAATCGTCGCGGCGAGACGGACATCCAGAAAATCACCGATGACCATGTGAAAAAAGCCGATGAGATGGTGGCCCTGAAAGAACAAGAATTGCTGGAATTTTGATGCTTCGCGTTGTAATTGACCACCAAGGTGGTCACGATTCTGGCCATATAGTTGCAATGGGGTGACTTCACCACCTGCGATACCTGGCCATATTGCCATTGTGATGGACGGCAATGGCCGCTGGGCAAAAAACAGGAATCGACCGCGTAATTTCGGCCATCAAGCCGGTAAAAAATCTTTGCGGGCTACCATTGAGCACTGTGCCAGCCTGAAAGTGGGCACTCTTACCGTGTTCGCATTTTCAAGTGAAAACTGGAACCGCCCGGAATCAGAAGTCTCGCGATTGATGGAGCTGTTGTTGCGCGCGCTTAACAAGGAAGCGCATGAACTGCATGAAAATGGCATTTGCCTGAGGTTTATCGGCGACATGTCAGCATTCAAGCCCGCCCTTCAAACCAAAATGGAGCAAGCTCAAGCGATGACAGCCAACAACACGCATATGGTCGTCAACGTGGCGGTCAACTATGGCGGACGTTGGGATATTACTCAGGCTGCCAGACGATTAGCAGAATCTATGGCTGCTGAAGGCCTCTCCTTTGATGACATCTCTGAACAGTCTTTTGCAAGTTACCTGGCACTGGCAGATTCACCTGACCCGGACCTGTTGATTCGGACCGGTGGCGAAATGCGCCTCAGCAACTTCCTGCTTTGGCAAAGCGCCTATACCGAACTCTATTTCACCCCTGTATTGTGGCCTGACTTTGACAAACAGGAATTAGACAAGGCCATTGCTGCCTACCAGTCACGTGAACGCCGCTATGGCAAAACCGGTGATCAAGTCAGGAACAGCGCCAATGCTTAAACAGAGAATCATCACTGCGCTGCTTTTACTACCACTGGTTCTGGCGGGCATTTTTGTTATGCCATCAACCTGGTTTATGCTGGTATTGGCTGTTGTCATGCTCGCGTGTACCATCGAGTACGTGCGCTTGGCCGGCTTCTCAGGCACCCTCGCCACTGCCGTTTTTGTGCTGATTCAGAGCGCTATTTTCATAATGATTTATCTTTGCTCTGATAGTTGGGGCAAAGATGCGCAGGTGTGGCTCGGCGCCTTTTCTATTGCCTGGTTATTGCTATTCGGTCGACTGGCCATGTTCCGTTCGGAGACCCGGATTGATAGCCGTTATCGCGTATGGTCTTTTGTTACTGCCATTGTTTCGGTTACCAGTGGCTGGTTTGCACTCAGTTGGTTACATATGCAAAATCAGGGGCCGTGGCTGATTCTTTTGCTGCTGCTGATGGTCTGGGCTGCAGATACCGGTGCTTATTTTTCCGGCAAAGCCTTTGGCAAAAGAAAATTGGCGCCGCACATAAGCCCCGGCAAAACCATTGCCGGCTTAGTTGGTGGTCTCATCCTGGCAGTCTTCATTGTCTGGCTCACCGTGCATTGGATGCCGCCAGTGCAACTTTTGTCAAATTTGGACACAGTTCAAATGCTGTGGCTCAGCCTGATAACGGTACTGATTTCGGTTGGTGGAGACCTGATGGTTTCCCTGCACAAACGTATTTCCGGATTCAAGGATTCCGGTCAGTTGCTACCGGGGCACGGCGGCATATTGGATCGATTGGACAGCTTGTTGGCGGCCGCACCATTTTTTGCGCTGGGCCTGCAAATGGCATCGGCATAACGGTCACGTTGTGCAAAGTCAGGGCATTACCATACTTGGAGCTACCGGCTCAGTTGGCCAAAACACGCTGAGGGTGCTTGAACGGCACCCCGACCTTTTTCACGTTATTGCGTTAAGCGCTCATGGCAATACTGCTCTGCTGGCCGGGCAATGCCTCAAACACAATGCAAAATACGCAATTGTCAGTGACCCGGCACAAGCCGCCAAGCTGAAATCCGATCTCGATGCACTCAACTGTACAGCCGAGTTGTTGGTCGGGCCACAAGCACTTGTAGATGTAGTTAAGCTCGATGAGACGGACATGGTGATGGCAGCTATTGTAGGGGCTGCAGGTCTTCAAGCCGCATTGCAAACTGTTGAATCCGGCAAGCGCCTATTGCTTGCCAACAAGGAATCCATGGTTATCGCCGGCGCGCTTTTTCGAAAAGCCGCAGAACAATCCGGTGCCACCATTATCCCTGTGGATTCGGAACACAATGCCCTGTTTCAGGCGCTGCCAGCAGATTTTGGAAAAGGCCTGACGAGGGTTGGCGTCAGGCAGTTGATTTTAACTGCCTCCGGCGGCCCGTTCCTGAACCGACAACGCGACAGCTTGAAAAACATCACTCCGGATGAAGCCTGCAATCATCCAAACTGGGACATGGGTCGAAAAATATCAGTTGATTCAGCCACACTAATGAACAAAGGCCTTGAAATAATTGAAGCCCGCTGGTTATTTAATACCGAACCGGGCCAGATAGACGTCATCGTACATCCGCAAAGTATCGTTCACTCACTGGTGTCTTATTGCGACGGTTCTGTATTGGCTCAAATGGGCGTTCCTGATATGCGCACACCCATTGCCAATGCATTGGCATGGCCGGACAGGATTGATGCGGGTGTCCAACACCTGAACCTTGCACAAGTGCACCAATTGGAGTTTTATCCTCCGGATCTGGAACTTTTCCCCGGTTTGAAACTCGCTTTTAGTGTGCTTGAATCGGGAGGCAGCGCAGCGGTCGTTTTTAATGCAGCCAATGAAGTTGCTGTAGATGCTTTTTTAAATGAACGCATAGGTTTTCTGCAAATACCCGAAACAGTCGCAACTACACTTGAACGTTGCGAAACAGGTAAAATAGACTCTCTCGAGCATGTGCTTGAAATTGACCTTATGGCACGGAATTTGACCAACCAGATAGTCAGCACGCTCAACTGAATGGAAAAATGAAATACATATGTCTGCATTTTTAGGTTCTATCTGGTGGTTATTGGTCGCACTCGGCCTGCTGGTCACCTTTCACGAATTCGGCCACTACTGGGTCGCGCGCCGCATGGGCGTGCGGGTACTCAAGTTTTCGGTTGGCTTCGGCAAGGCAATATGGTCTCGAACAGCTAAAAATGGCACCGTATACGCGATTGGGGCCATTCCACTTGGCGGCTATGTAAAAATGCTGGACGAACGCGAAGGTGACGTCGATGCCAAAGATATGGATGAAGCCTTTAACCGCAAATCAGTCTGGGCACGTATTGCTATCGTCATCGCAGGCCCGGCGTTTAATCTGATATTTACCCTGCTGGCCTTCTGGCTGATGTTTCTGGTTGGTATTCCAGACGCTCGCCCGGTGATTGGCGAAGTCAATGGTATCGCCGCCAGTGCTGGCTTGCAGGCCGACGATCGGATTCTGTCCGTTGATGGCGAATCCACAGATACCTGGTCGCACGCTGTGCTTGGACTGGTTACAAAAGCGATTGATCGAGACAAGATCACACTCAGGGTTGAACAGCTCAATGGCACACAGCGAGAAGTACTGCTAGACCTCAGTCAACTTGACGACAGTTTTGAAGAAGAAAACACCCTCAAAGATATCGGCATTACCCCCTGGCGGCCCAAGCTACCTGCCATCGTGGGTGAGGTCAGTCCGGACAGTCCGGCGTCGCGGGCGGGATTTAGAGTCGGTGACCGCATAATAGCTGTTGCTGGCGAAGACGTACCTGATTGGGCCTGGGTTGGTTCACTGGTGCAGAAACACGGTGTAGCCGATGAGCCACTGGGCATCACCGTTGAAAGGAATGGTGGGCCACTTCAATTGCAGGTTTCGCCTGAAAGCATGTCTAGTGGAACGCGTTCTGAGCGACTTATTCTTGGCATTACCAACCAATCGGCAGGTGCCGATATACAAGCGCAAATCAGCCGAACCTATTTTTTGAACAAACTGGGAATCTTCGAGGGTTTCACTGCCGCTTCGTCTGAAATGTGGCGGCTGACGCGTTCAACCATGGGTTTACTGGGGCGCATGCTGACTGGCTCAGCATCGGTTAAAAACCTTTCCGGCCCCATAACTATCGCCCAATTTGCCAACAGTTCCGCTAATGCCGGTTTCTCCAGTTTCCTGTTTTTTCTGGGCGCTATCAGCCTCAGCCTTGGAATTTTGAATCTGTTGCCAATTCCTGTATTGGATGGAGGGCATTTGTTCTATTACCTGATAGAATTAGCCAAGGGAAGCCCGCTCTCCGATCAGATGCAGGCCAAAGGGCAATATATTGGCCTGCTGGCATTGTTCGGTTTGATGGGAATTGCATTTTTTAACGATATTTTACGCCTGGTCGGATAGACTTCCCGCCTGCTAAACACGAACCCTTACGGATCCGTATCAATGAGAAGAATTTTAATCATCCTGCTGTGTGGCCTGTGCTTTGCCAAGTCCGCACTGGCGCTTGATCCCTTTACCATTACAGATATCAGGGTAGAAGGACTGCAACGTATCTCTGAAGGTACCGTTTTCAACTACCTTTCAGTAGATAAAGGCGACGTATTAACTGCATCAGGCGCACGCCAAGCCATACGATCCCTGTATAAAACCGGCTTTTTCAGCGAAGTGGATATCCTGCAGGAAGGCACCATCATGGTGATCAATATCCAGGAACGGCCGGCGATCGCCAGAATTTCACTTTCCGGCAACAAAGCTATTAAAGACGAGGCCATGCTGCCAGTGCTGGCGGATATCGGACTTTCCGAGGGTGAAGTTTATCAACCGCAATCATTGGATCGCATCAAACAGGAATTGATCAAGCAGTACTTCAGTCAAGGCCGCTATGGGGTAACGGTGGAAAGCCGCGTCACCCAGGTCGATCGTAACCGTGTCAGAATCTCCATCGTAATCAATGAAGGTGACACGGCCAAAATCAAACATATCAACGTTGTTGGCAATACACTGTTCACAGATAAGGAAATCGAAAGCGAGTTTGAATCCAAGATTCCGCCTTTCTGGAAAATCTGGTCAAAAGACGATCAGTATTCACGCGAAAAGCTGTCAGGCGATCTTGAGAAAATTCGCTCCTACTATCAGGATCGGGGCTATATCGATGCCAATGTTGAATCTACCCAGGTAGCCATCAGCCCGGACAAAAAAGATATTTATATCACCGCCAATATTATTGAGGGCGAACAGTACAGCGTTGACAAGATTCAGGTTACCGGCGACCTGGTGATTGAAGAAGCCACCTTGCGTCGACTGATCATGACGCAGGCAAACGATGTTTTTTCGCGCAAGAAAATGGAACAGAGCGTCGAAAATATTACTGCAGTCCTGTCGAATATCGGCTATGCATTCGCTAACGTTAACCCAATCCCTCAAATCGACCGCGACAATCGACTGGTAACGATTAACTATTTCGTTGATCCCGGCAAACGCGTATACGTGCGCCAGATTACGTTTATTGGTAACACTGGTACAAAAGATGAAGTGTTGCGACGGGAAATGCGTCAGTTTGAAGGCGGCTGGTTCTCGCAAGCTGCCATCGATCGTTCAAAAATTCGTATGCAACGCCTGACATATTTCGAGAATGTTAGCATTGAAACCCCGGCCGTAGCCGGTACGGACGATCAGATCGATGTGGTCGTCACTATTGAAGAACGCGCGGCTGGTAGTTTCTCCGTTGGTTTGGGCTTTTCGCAATTGCAGGGCCTGATCGCCTCGTTGTCGGTGCAGCAGGACAACTTCCTCGGTAGCGGCAAGCGCGTCGGCCTGGCGCTTTCGCATAGTAGAATCGTCAGCAACTTCAGCCTGAGCTATGACAACCCCTACTGGACCGAAGATGGTGTCAGCCGTGGCTTCTACGTGCGCTATTCTGAATTTGATCGCCAGGGTGCCAACATTTCCACCTTTACCAGTACTGAAGCAGCAACCGGCATTAATTTTGGCGTGCCGCTAACAGAAGTCGACTACGTGCGCGCCGGTATCGGCATCAGAACAACCGATTTGAACATCGGCAGCTTTGTGTTTGACCGACAATTTGTCGACCCGGAGGATCCCAATAATATACTTTGCGACGATCTGAACAATAACGACATCTGTCCGGAACAGTATTTCATCCCGAGACCGCTCGATCCATTGTCGCACTCGCTCGATCACAATGGCGATAATGAAATCAGCAATGATGAGCGCGCATTCAACGTGATCGATACGACGCTGGCGTGGGCGCGCGATACCCGTAATCACTTCCTGAACCCGACAATTGGCTCGATCCAGAGACTTACTCTGGAAGCTTCAACGCCTGGCAGCAGTCGTCAATACTATAAACTCAATTACAAAATGGCCAAATTCTATCCCATCTGGTGGGATTTGGTATTTTCATACCGCGCCGATATAGGCTTCGGCGATGCCTATGACAACTACGACAGCACTTCGCTTGCAACTCCGGTAGATACCAGCGTTCCTGATAGTTTCGTGCGTGATTGCCTGAATGAAGAAGTCATGGCGCTGGATACCGGCTTGCCGTTTTACGAGCACTTTTATGGTGGTGGTGTTCGAGACATACGTGGCTTCGAAGACAATACCCTGGGACCGAAAGATCCTCAGTGCCGGGCCGTTGGTGGCGATTTGAAAGTTTCTGGTGGTTTCGAGTTGGCCATACCAACACCATTCACAAAAAGCGGCGGTTCACGAATCGCGCTGTTTGTTGATGTTGGTAATGTTTACCAAAACCTGGATCATTTTGACGCAGGCTTGTTGCGCGCATCCACTGGTATTTCAGTCACCTGGCAGGCGCCTATCGGCCCGATCATTATGAACTACGCCTTCCCACTCATTGAATTTCATGGCGACCGTACTGAAAGCCTGCAATTTTCATTCGGAACAACGTTTTAGGCGGAATTCTCTCAAAAAGGGTACAATTTGAGATAATGAAGCGTATTTTACCCATAGTGCTGATGTTTTTGATGGTCGTGGCCTCTCAGGCGACGGCCCAATCATTGCGTGTGGGCTATGTGGACATGAAGCGGGTGCTCGACAATGCACCTCAGGTAATCGCCGGACGTGAGCTACTGGATCTGGAATTCAGGCCAAGAAATGAGGCCATCGAATTTCAGGAAAGGCAATCTAAAACCATGGAAGATCGGCTGCAGAGTGGTGATATAGCTGAAGATGCCAGAATAAGACTGGATCGGGATTTGCGAGAAACCCGACGCGCTGTCAACCGCCAGAAAGAAGACCTGCGTGACGAACTGTCTTTTCGCCGCACTGAAGAAGTCCAGAAACTCGAGGGTCAGATCAATCAAGCAGTTCAGCAAATTGCACGTGATAACGGCTATGACCTGATTTTATCCAGCCCGGTTGTTTACGCTGACCCATCGCTGGATATTACCGACCAAATTCTCCAACAACTCAAAATAGAATATGACGCAGATCTGCGAGACAGGTCGCTTCGCTGAAGCGCGCTTAGGTTTTGCCCAGTTTATTGCTAGGCGTGCCGCGCCGGCACAACCCGAATTCGGATAAATCAATGCAGCAACATAGCATCAAACTCTCAGAGCTTGCTGAAGCACATGGCTTGAAGTTTATCGGAGACGGCGAAACTGTAATAGATGGCGTAGGTACTTTGTCAGACGCCACCAGTAGCCAACTCAGCTTTCTCTCCAATCCTGCTTACCGGTCACAGCTTGCAACTACCAGTGCGGCAGCCGTATTGGTGAAACCTGATGACGCAGAGCTTTGCCCCGTCAACGCCTTGCTCAGTGATGATCCCTATGTCAGCTATGCCCGGATGGCTTCACGGTTTGACCATAGGCGCCACCCTGTAGCGGGCATTCACCCGACCGCCAGTATCGATGCTGAAGCGGCCATAGGTGAAGGCGTATATATCGGGCCACATACCAGCGTAGGTCCCGGTTGCCGCATTGCCGATGGCTGCTTTATCGGGCCTGGCTGTATATTGGTTGCCGATTGCGAATTAGGCGCAAACAGCCGACTGACCGCAAGGGTCACATTATGTGATGGAGTTAAAATCGGCCAGCGTTGCACCATTCATCCAGGCGCAGTCATCGGCGCAGATGGATTTGGAATGGCCTTTGACCGCGATCATTGGGTTAAGATACCGCAACTGGGAAGCGTACAAATTGGCGATGACTGTGAAATCGGCGCCAACACAACAGTTGATCGCGGTGCGATCGGTAACACCATTATCGAAGACGACGTCAGACTCGATAATCAGATTCAAATTGGTCACAATGTGCACATTGGCGCGCATACCGCGATGGCGGGACAGGTGGGTATTTCAGGCAGCACTACAATCGGCCGGTACTGTATGTTTGCCGGCTCATCCGGTGCGGTCGGACATATACAAATAGCGGACCGGACGACGGTGAATTTTCGTAGCGTAATTACCCGCTCGATAACCGAGACTGGCACAGTCTGGAGCAACGCTCTGGGGGCTCAACCGATGCGTGAGTGGAACCGCACAGTGGTACGTTTACGTAAATTGGAACAGCTGGCCCGACGCGTACTGAGACTTGAAAAATCGGTCGCAAGCCGGGAAACTCTAAAAAACTCCACGGGGGAGACTCAGAAAAAATGACTAGCAATAAATTTGAATTGCCTATTGAGATTGATCAGATCAAGCGACTGTTGCCGCACCGATACCCGTTTTTGCTGGTCGACCGGGTGCTCGCCTATACCCTTGATCCGGAAAAAACGCTGACAGCCATTAAGAATGTTTCAGTAAATGAGCCATTCTTTCAGGGTCACTTCCCCCGTAACCCGGTAATGCCCGGGGTATTAATACTTGAAGCGATGGCGCAGGCTTGTGGCATATTGGCTCACGTCGCTCTGGCCGCTAAGGAAGATGAAGCTGCGGTCTACTATCTGGTGAAAATAGACAATGCCAGATTCAACCGCAAAGTCGTCCCCGGCGACCAGTTGGTAATGAATGTTACACAAAAACGATTGATGCGTGGCATGGGCCTTTATGAGGCTCGTGCAACAGTTGATGGCCACCGCACCGCTAGCTGCGAAATCCTTTGTGCCGGCTCCTGATCACTTAAGACAAGCGTGTAGAGATTAATATGATTCATCCGACCGCCCTGATTGACCCCAAAGCCGAACTGGCGGACGACGTCGAAGTCGGTGCCTTTACTATCATTGATGCTAAAGTACGCATAGACGCCGGTACTGTGATCGGACCACACGCGGTTATCACAGGTCGCACGACGATCGGTAAAAATAACCATATTTTTCAGTTTACCTCCATCGGTGAACAGCCTCAGGACAAAAAGTACGCAGGAGAAGATACCGAATTGGTTATCGGGGACAACAATACCATCCGTGAATTGTGTACCTTCAGTCGTGGCTCGATGCAGGGTGGCGGCGTCACCCGAATCGGTAATAACAATTGGTTGATGGCCTGCGTACACATTGCCCACGACTGTATTCTGGGTGACAACATCATCATGGCCAACAATGCGTCTCTGGCTGGCCACGTCAATGTCGGTAATCACGCGATTTTGTCAGGCTACTCGCTGATTCATCAGTTTTGCAGTGTCGGCGAACACAGCTTTACGTCATTTGCCAGCCACGTTAATCAGAGCATTCCTCCGTATGTAACGGTATCCGGAGAAAAGGCGCGGGTTAAAGGAATCAACTCCGAGGGCCTCAAACGACGCGGCTTCAATGCTGAACAGATTGCTCAGGTGCGACGGGCTTACAAGTCTATCTACCGCGAGGGCCGGCCACTGGAAGAAGCCAAAGCGATATTGGCTGAAATGGCCGTTGACCACCCCGAGATTAAGCCAATGTCTGATTTCCTGGATGCAGCCGAGCGGGGCATCATCCGTTAATCATTCAACGCCTTACATGATATGAATACTCCCCGAATTTCGACCATCGTAA
>Ga0105054_10000341_pt1 | contig 70396 bp, 28 predicted proteins | sample BON02_FD_78091 | JGI IMG/M metagenome (GOLD analysis project Ga0105054, IMG submission 78091) | Freshwater microbial communities from Lake Bonney liftoff mats and glacier meltwater in Antarctica - BON-02 (megahit assembly) | ecosystem: Environmental > Aquatic > Freshwater > Ice > Glacier...
AGGGTTTTGTTGTCAGCGGAAGACTTCGTTTGACCCGACTCGGAGAGGAGGACGGCTGCACAAAGTGCAGCCGTGAGAAAGCCTCCTCTCCGAGTCGGGTCAAACGATGCGCCCCCCTTCCGGTATAGAACTCACCTAAAATTTTTTGGGGCAGATTGCTATTTGTCGCGCACCCCAGGTCCAGCCTGCCGGGCTGGACTTTCGCCGTAAGGCGAACCCAGGAGCGGACGTCCGCTCAACTTCGTCGTATCGCACGCCCGCGACTGTTGCTGTTTGGTTGCGCAATGCCTTTTGGTTGCATAATGCTGTTTGGTTGTCCAAAATCAGTCTGATCTGTCTGATCAGACTGATCTTTTAGGGAAAGCCTTATGGCAAAAATTCGCAAGAGCGGCGGCTATCGTCGGTTGGCATCGTTTCAAGCGACTACGCTGATCTATGACGCCACATATTGGTTCTGCGAAAAGTTTGTGAACTCGCGTTCGCGGACGGTGGATCAAATGGTCCAGGCAGCACGTTCGGGCAGACAAAACATTGCCGAAGGAAGTCGTGCCGCAGCAACGTCGTCACAAACGGAATTGCGGTTAGTCAACGTCGCCCGCGCCAGCATGGAAGAATTGTTGCTGGACTACGAAGACTATCTGCGGCATCGCAGGTTTTCTTTGTGGGCCGCGGATTCTCCCGAAGCGTCAGCAGTTCGCAGTGTTCCAAGACGCTTCCGCGAAGATCGGTCAAATCCGACGGATCAGTCGAATCCGACAGATCTGACCGATCTTTCGGATGCACAGCGCTGGGCGTTGTATGCGTACTGGCTGGAAAGCGATGATGCTACCGTGCGAGCGAATGCGACGATTTGCCTGATCCACCAGGCTAACTATCTGCTGGACCAGCAGATAGCCGCCATTGAAACACAGTTCATCACCGAAGGCGGCTACAGCGAACAACTCGCCGCTGCCAGGCTCGTCGAGCGAGCTCGCCCCAAAGATCAGTCGGATCGGTCGGATCAGACCCATCCGACGGATCTGATTCCACCGTGTCCGCAGTGCGGCAAACCCATGGCGCTGCGGACTGCCAAACAGGGAAAGAACGCTGGCTCGCAGTTCTGGGGATGCACTGCCTATCCTGATTGCAAAGGAACTGCCGGGGTGTAACATCAACACAACCCAGGCCAATTCGTTCGCAAAGCTCCTTGGCCCTCTGATCAGCCTTTGCCGCGATTCTGACCTGACTGCGTCCCATTCGCCCAAATAGGCCGCAAAACTTGAAAATTCAGCCTGCACTGGTCATTTTCCCCACGGGAAAATATGGTTCCCTGTGAGAAATTCGAAATCTGACAGACAAACCTGCCAGAAAAATGTCTTTAGGGAACAACGTGAGCTCAGACGACGTCGCTGATTTTCAAACGAAATTTCGAAACTGCGTCGATCGATTGACGGAGCAGCCTGAACGTGCGCTCACGGAAATGTTTGACTTGACGGCTCAGAGGTTGGTTCGCTTTGCCATCACGGTCACGGGAAATCAGCCGGATGCTGAGGACGCTTTGCAGGGGGCTTTTTTACGGATTGCATTTAAACCAAGATTGTTGGCCAAAGCGGACGCTCCATGGCCGTATTTGATTCGAACCGTTCGGAATGAAGCCCTGCGGATTATTCAAAAGCGTAAGGGGACTGGTCTGGAAGTTGCTGAACGCAGTTCCGGGGAAGAAAGCATTGAATCTCAAATTGTCCAGGAAGAAACAGCCGACACAGTGCGTCGATTGTTGAAAACTCTTCCGAAAAACCAGTACGAAGTCGTTATTCTTAAGCACTGGGAAGAATTGACGTTTGCGGAAATCGCGGAAGCACTTGGTCTATCGCAGAATACTGTGGCCAGTCGATATCGATATGCAATGGAAAAACTTCAACGCAGCCTGGAACCCCTTGTCAAATGACCCACCTGATTTCCTCCTGCCGTTTTTGATCTAACCAGTCGAGATCGTAGTAGCAAAAGTCGTCAAGACTTTCGGCGGTTAGGCTGACTCCGAAAGTCTTGACGACTCTCGCTACTGGTTTTTTGTTAGGCTGACTCCGAAAGTCTTGACGACTCTCGCTACTGGTTTTTTGTTAGGCTGACTCCGAAAGTCTTGACGACTCTCGCTACTGGTTTTTTGTTGTGGAAGTGTGACAAACATGAGTGAACCATTTTTGAAAATTCCTGAACCGTCACTACCTGAGCATAACCTGCTTCGTGAAGCTGGCACATTGCCAAACCTGACATCCGGCCTGCGTGATCGCGTGGTGCTGAACGTTCATCAACAGGTTCGTTACGGACGCTGGGCTGATCGCGCGCGAGTCTTCTGCAGCGTTATCGCGGCGTGTCTGCTGGTGAGCTTTGTCTGGAATCACCGCTGGACAAATCTGTCTGTTCCAATGCCTGATGCGCCGTTGCAGAATACGGTTCAGCACGACGCTCCTGTTTATCCATCGTATGTTAGCCCCGGCATGGAATCCCATGATGCCGAAAAGAATGCCAAAACAGACGCTGACGGAAATCCGCTACCGCAGGGCGGCCCGTCCATTCGCGGCGAGAACTTCCAGGAACTACGTGACCTGAATCAGCTCATCGAAAAACTCCAGAACCGACAGCATTCGCTCTGCGGTTTTTTGCCCTATTTGTAGTTTGTGAGTCTGGAGCAAATGTATGTTGAAAAGCCCGTTTCCCGGCATGGACCCATTTCTCGAATCACGCTGGCCTGAGGTGCATGCCAGCCTGATTGTGTACGCGCGCAACCAGGTCAACCCGCAGTTGCCAAGTGACCTTCAGGCTAACATCGAAGAGAATCTTGCGGTTTACGAAGGCGACGTCGCGACTTCGATCCGTCCTGACATTCATGTTTCCCAGGACAGTTCGCTTACTCCGTCGAACGAAGGCTACAGCATCGCAACGGTTGCTGCGCCGCTTTTACTGAAACGGGCACCCCATCCAACGCGGCATATTGAGATCATTGATCAGGATGGCCGCGTGATTACGGCGATTGAGTTCATTAGCCCCTGGAATAAAGTCGGCAGTCGCGCCCGTGAACAATATACTCGCAAGCAGTTGGACTACATCAATGCAGGCGTCAACCTTGTCGAAATCGATCTGGTCCGGCAAGGCTCATACGTCCTTGCCGCTCCGCTGGAAGAACTCCGTCCTGAACAACACACCCCCTATATGATCTGCGTCTATCGCGATCAAAAACCGGATCAGTTCGAAGTCTACCGCGCACCTCTTGACAAGCCGTTGCCCAATATTCCGATTCCGCTGCGTTATGATGAGCGTGATGTCATCTTACAGCTACAGCCACTCGTGGATCAGTGCTATCACGACGGCCGCTATCACCGCATGGATTATACGGCTGAACCACGAGGAAAATTCAGCAAAGAACTGACCCACTGGCTTGATGAACGTCTCCACAGCGAAGGCCGACGAGGCAAATAGTGCCGTTTTTTTTCAGCCTCTTGATACATTTAACTGCATGACCAGCCTGAAAGCCAGACTGTCGAAAGCGAAAGCACGTCTCTTTGGGACGGCAACGAAAGATATCGTTGTACCGTTCGAATTGCCGTGTGACTGTGGCCATCGTGTCACCGGAATTCGACGTGCCTCATGGCAGATTGCAACCTGTTCAACCTGCGATTCCAGAATCTATGTGTTGCCCGTCAATGTGTATCCTGCGACAAAACGTGTCCGCAGCGAGGTGCTCGACGGATCAGTGGCGAATCGATTGAGCGTGATCGTGCGAGATCTGGTCGTTGGCGAGTCCGAATCAGCACCAGACTCCAGCGCTTCAACAAACCCCACATCGACAAATCAACTCGCAGCTAAAAGTTCAGCACGAAGAACCGGCCCGCCGACAGACCCGGACGAAGACTCGCCGCAAGATGACGCGACTGATGTTTCCGCGTTACCTTCGAAACGTTCCCGCAGGGGAAGTCCACCGATACTTAATGCACAGGCGGCAGCGTTGGTTGCTGAGCCGATTCTTGTCGAAGAACCTGTCGTCCGAGTCCCTCGCCCCAGCATCGCCGTCATCGCGCGACGCATCTTTACGCCGTTTCGTCTGCTCATGCTGAGTGCCGTCGTGTTGATCGCTGCGACTGGCTGGTGGGTCGTCACTCAGCGACGAATGGATGACGCTCGCAAAACATGGCGTCGTGAAATGGACGTCGCAGAAAAAGCTCTTGACGAAAAGGACATATCTACACTGGGGGATTCGCTGGCAAAAGCGGTTGCCGCCGGACAGATTCTGCAGCGTGATGACGCAGAGGCGCGTCGAGCCAGCTCACTCTGGCTGCAGACGAAGGCGCTGCAGGAATTGAGTCCCACGGATTTGATTTCCATGTTGTCCGGTTGCACCAATCCAGATGGCAGACTTGATGCCGCAAAAGCTGCCACGGCCGCCGAATCTCTTAGTGGAAAATGGTTTGTCTTCGAATCGGTGTTGATCCGTTCTGACAGCGGACTTCAAGCAGACATGTCACTGATTATCGATTCGGTGCCAGTCGCGATTTTTGTCGATTCTGACGTATTGCAACATGCCGTTACGGCAATGTCGCAGTCTCCGTTGTTGTTCGTGGCATCAGTGAAAAGCTGTGAGGTCGTTGATGGCGGGCGCGGGCTGCAAATTCGTCTCAACGGCACTTCCTGCACGCTTGTGACGACAGAATTCCATGCCGCTGAGTTCGGATTCACGTCGGAAAACACTTCCGGCCTTGACGCATTGCTTGAGCGCCAAACGGCATTCCTGAAATCCGATGCGGCTTCCGCAAATAAGGGTCAACAGCGATGATCCATTCACTTCTCAGCAGGTTCCTGTTTGGCTTTCTGCTTTTGACCTCCACCGTTGCTCACGGCCAATCCACGACATTGCCAGAATTATTGGCGGTGAATGCACAATGGCCGACCTATGCGGCAGACGGCAGGAAATTTCAGTTCGAAGGTCGTTTTGAGGGGCGTTCCGGAAGTACGATCAAGATCCATAAGTTTGACGTCAGTTGCAAGTTGCCGTCAAATGGCACGTTTCCCGACAACATCAAAAGTGGTCAGCGGATTGAAATCATCGGCAGATTTTTGTCTGAAAAAGGCAAACTCAATTTTCTAGTGTCGCGAATCCTGATCAAGGATACGGACATCGACAAAATCCGTGCCAGAGCCAAAGATATCCCCGCTGACCAGCCAACAAAATTATTGAGTCTGGCGGAAGAATATCAGTCCGATGCCGATTTTTATGAAGACACGGCATTGCTCGCGGAAATCGCCAAGCTGCGGACAAGCGGCGTTTTGCAACTTCGAAAATCCGCTCGCGGCGATGTTTCCAAACTGCGTGATCTCCTCAAGCAGAGTCAAACGCTGGGAATTAAATCTGACGTGTTGCAACTCCTGAAGTTTGAAGTCATCTACGCCGCTTCAAAAGTACCAGGCACCGACGTTGAAGCACTAGTGGCAGAAACTAAAATGTCATGTGAAGGCTGGGATCAGCTTGTCCCGCCGGTTCCCGAACGTCTGCGACTCACATTTCCAAAGCAGGCCGTTGAGACATTTTCAGACGCTCCGGAAAATGACAGACGGGCTCTGAATCGATTGCTCTATCAATCCCTGCGCCTGCGTCAGATTCAGTCGATGCTCATGCCCGATGGCAGCAACGGCCTGGAAATCTCAAAGCTCATCCGCAGCGAATTTGGTGACGACGATCCGCTGGCTGCGCAATACGAAGAACGCGACGTGACGTACCGGCTGACTCAGATTTCCACACTTTCCAGATCGGATCTCAACGGGCTGACTGAACTGCTCACTAAACTTAAACGCAATCAGCAGATCTCTGGTGCGGTGCGAGACTGGTTACTGGCTCAGGAACGAAAATTCGGGACATCAACTCTGGCTGGCTTGCTGCGGACGGCGGATGAATACTTGTTCGCTGCGGATTTATTGCAATCGCCTGAATATGGACGACAGGGCATCGAACTTCTCAAACAGGCATGGATGAGTGCCAGCGAATCGTCGCCGACCGACGCCGATCAGATTGCCGATCGACTTAAACGCCTGGGCTGGGAACGCCTGGACAACAAGTGGATGACGAATGATCAGATGAAGTCGCTGCCCAAAAATGACGTCCAGTTGGCGATTCGTGAAGGCCGCGTTGTTCCCGGCATGAACGCAGAGCAAGTTGTGCAGACACTTGGCCAGCCAACAAAAATATCACGCATTGCATCACGGATGTCAGTCTCTGAATTGTGGAGTTACGAAGGCGAGAACTCCACCGGGATGGTCATTCGCTTTCGCCGCAAAAGTGATGACAAAGCAACGGCAGCCATCGTTGAAGACGTATCACGAATTCAGGCACCACGTCGCTGACCGACAACTGACCGGCGAGCAGTGCGGCGTCAGCCCACCGGTAAGAAAAGATATTCAGAACAAACACGAATTGTACCGGCAAGCTGACGCATGCCGCTCAACGACATGGAACGCTCGGCGTCATGGCGTAATCGCCGCCGGATACGTCGCCAGAATCGCCTTCAATTTTGCAACGATCACGGACTCGAACGTTCCCGTCTTTCAACACCGGCACCAGGCTAAGTCCGTCAATGGGTTGCGGCCCCGCCGGCGCAGGCAATCCCGCAAGCTCTGCGACGTTCAACAGCCGCCTGAAGTCGCTGAATTGTTTCATTGGCAACTCGACCATCCGCATAGTCTACATCTTCGGCTACTGGCGATTCAAATGCCGCACCACGCGGAAGCGATTGAATTTCTCCGAATCGTTGATTCGTAAACAACGCTTCCTCGCGCGGAATCCGCGTTTCTGGTTCGTGCATCTCTTAGCAATTTCAGGTCCAACAATTTCAAGTGCATGGCACCGAAGATTCCCCACCGCCTCAAGTGCATGGCACTGAAGATTCCGCCGAAGATTCACGCTCGGCTTGCCGTGGGGCGTAGTAGACGGTCAGAAACGACTGCTCATCACGTCCAGTTCCTGTTGCGATATGGCCAACTGGTGCAGTCGCATTGGATTCCAGCCATTGCTTGATCGCGTCGGAGTTTACGTTCAGAATGATTGCAGCGTCGCGAAGTGCGTCTGCCAACATCGATACTGAAACGCTATTGTCGTAGACGTTGAGATCATACGATCTGCGGTTGCTGCCTTCTTCCTCGATCTCCAGCAAACTCAGTGCGTCGTCCTTTGACGATTCATTTGGACGAAGATTATTCATCAGTTTCGACATCGCGGGTTGCAGCGAGATTCCGGCATTCGCCAGCATCAACGCGGTGGCAGCATCCCAATGGGAAATCGACAGCGCGCGATATCGAGTGACCACAGCGACCGACGCATCATTCATTGACCACTTGAAGCCGAGAAACTGAAGTCGGCCCTGGACCGGTGCTGCGTCAGGAGCCCGAGCTGGCAGTTCAAGATAGCACTTACCGATCATCGCCAATCCCGCGTATTCAAATCCAAAATGGACGAACGCCGCAGCCGGGAAAAATCGAGCTATATTCGGCACAAGCCGCTCGGGAATCTGCATCGCTCGGCAGATCGCCACAACTTCAGTGTTCGCGTTGGTGCCGATTTCAGCGACGGAAAACGAAAACAACGCTCGCCGAGTCTCAAACGTATCCCGGTGCAGTCGGACCGATCGCTCACAGCCGTACGACAAAGCGCGGCTTGCGGCCCATTGCCGCAGGTCGTTCAATCCCCATGTTGCGAAGGAATCGAGTTGTGAAATAGACTGCGGCATTAGTCGAGGCCGTTCTTTGGAGTCAGTGATTCAAATTTTGAGATTTGAAATGTGGGAGTTTCCACAATTCACGCTCCGGTGTCAGTTTCAGTCCCGTCCACATTCCTACTTTCGTGGAAACTTCTGTGCTCATCTCGCTTCCCAAAGCTCTGCTCGACGAACGCATGAGGCCCGGTGATCCCTACTTCAACTACTGCCACTGGCCGTATGATCCGCCGAACCCGGGCACTGGCAAGCTACGGCCCAGCGTGCTTTTGTTCCGAGCGATTGCCGACATGCCGCATGGTGAGTGGGTGCGCCAGATCGTGCAAGCCATTCAGCGGGGAATCGGCGATTTTCGGAGCGTCTACGGGATCAAACAAATCGACGGCCAGTGGGCACTGGAGATCTATATCTATGACTATGCTCGCCAGGACCGAATTGTTTCGATTGAACGGCTGGTAGATGTCTGTGCGGGTCAATTGGCCCTGCCAAAGACGGCGAATGCAAAGATTCCGTATTTCATGTTTTCGTTTGATCTGACCGAACAAGCGGCAGCTCAAAATGGGACGCTGGATTCCGTGCATGTCTACATTGGAAATCCCGGCAGCGAAGTCTCGTCAGGGATTGCATACGAATTCACTTCGCAGGGTCGGCAGCTTGAGAACTTCTATTTCTTCTTCAATGCAATGCGCCATGAACAGGAAATCAAGGACAAAATGCAGTGTTCCGTATTCTTCGAATCATGGAATTTTCCGATCGAGGATTTATATCGGCCTGAATTGAAGCAATGCCGCACAATCTGTCTCGCAAACAAAAGAACGTGCGACACGATCTATTTCTCCGGAGTTGATGTCGATCAACTGCTCTTCTTCCTGCGTTGGCAACGCTATCCTGACGCATTCACTCAATTCATCGATGCACGGCGCAGCCAGCTTGATCATCTGCTCTATGATGTCGGCGTTGACTATCGAGTCATCAACGGCGGACTCGAATTTACGAAGCATGGCATATACGGGATTTTTTGATCACCGAGTTTGCAGCATTTGAATCACCGAACGGGGATTGACTTAAACCAATTCTTAAAGAAGAGACACGAAATCCATTCTGATTTGGTTTTTGGCGAAAGCACAACTTTGCGTCGCCCCAATCGTTAAAACTCGTCAACTCGTCAACTCGTCAACGCGTCAACGCGTACAATTTTTCATTGCTCCGCCTATATCGGTCGAGTATAAGCCCTGCAAGCGCACACATGTGTGAGTTTGCGCGCCGCTTGACGCGATGCGCGTGATATAAAGTGCATCTTCCCCCCCGGGCTCTTCTGGAATAGACACGATGGTCTTTGAGTTTCCATTCGGAAAATCCGAAAAAAATCGCCGAAAAAACAAAACTCATCAGGAACAGTCTGCGGTGCTGCCTTGGTTGACTTCAATTTTCTCTTCGAATGACTCTGCCACTAAACGAAATCATCGGCGTGGCCGCAAGAGTCAGTTCACGAGAGTCGTATCGGGGATGGAAGCCCTAGAAGCGCGGCTATTACTTTCGACAGTCACGATTGACCTGACACCGTGGGCAGGTCAAAACTTCCTGCTTGAGGCGAGCGGCGACGGAACAAATGCCACTCTGACGCTGAAAAACCGTACGACAAATGATCTGCTGACCAGCGCCGCAATCGATGCTTCGACGACTTCCGTGATTATCAACGGCTCGTCGTCCAATGACGATATTTATATTAACACCAGCACAGTCTTCGCAGTGAACGGGACCGGCACCGTCACAACGCGACTTCCGGCTCCGTTAACGTTTGACGGACTTGGCGGCGATGACGTCGTCACGTTTTCTGGAAATTCGGCCGTCACCGGCGCGTTGTCGGTGAATGCCGAAACAATCTCGGTCAACAGCGGAGTCCGAGTCGATGCCACAACAAACCTTACATTCAATGCAACGGCCTCACTGGGAACTTTGACAAACAGTGGTATTTTACCTCAGACGATCACTGGGACAAATTCCGCACTGATCACAGTGAACGGATCTGTGACCGCGACGAACGTGAACATGTCAGCCAGCACGGCTGGCACGGTCACGACGACCAATACGGCGGCGCTGCTGTCCGCATCCAATACGTTTACTGATTCGGCAAAGATCACGATTTCCGGCGGAGCTGTGGTTTCCGGCACAAGCAGTGTTTCGCTGCTGGCACAAAGGGATACGACTTACACAGCCACCGGTCGCAGCGCGCTGAATGAGATCAGCGGCGACACAGGCGTGACGATCGGTGCGACGGGCTCTGGCAGTGCTTTGACGTCCGGCGGCTCGCTGTCGATTCAGGCTCTGAATAATCTGCGAACGGAAGCACTCAGTCCTGAACAGATCATAGACCTCGGTGCTTTGGGATTTCCCGCGAATATTGCGGTGGCAGCGGCCCGGAATCTGATCTCGGGTGAAACGAAAGTTTCGATCACTGCTTCCACCGTAACGCAATCCGGAGCGGGAACCACCACGATCAAATCCGACCGAATGGTGATTGCCATCGCGGAAGCAAAGACCGATTCGCTGACGTATGCAGCCATCCCAAACGGCCAGACTGTTTCGCTTAACGGAACGTACGCCACAAACACACTCTCAGGCAGCGTGACGACCGTGATCAGCGGTGGAAGTTTCACAACCAAGTCAGCAACAGTCTCTGCTAAAGATGATGCCACAGCGATGGTCAAGGCTGGATTGACTGCCAAGACGACCAGCTTTGCAGCCGCATTTGGCAATACTTCGCTGACTTTTGGAGCATCAATCGCCTTCAACATGATCGGCGGATCAGGACTGAATGCCGCGTTCCAGACGGTCGACACGTTGCTGGGTACCAGTGTCATGCCGGCGACTCCCGCTCAGACTCGCGCAACAATTGACGACACGACAATTGCCGTCACCGGCTCCCTCAGCGTGAGTTCCAACTCAGCCTCCAGGGCCAATGCGACCGTCAGCAATACTGCGGAATCAAAAGCGTCCTCAATCTACAATTCCGGTGGGTCGAGTGCCTCTGCGATTGTGGCCAGCAACCTGATCACAAGCGTCTCTGAAGCGCATGTGAAATACATGTCCGCAACCGCTGCGACGGTGTCGGATGCGCTGAGTATCGTTGCGTCGAATAATACCGCAGCGTTCAGCAACAGCAAACTTGTATCCTCGTCGATGGTGACGAACGACGGCGGAGCAAGACTGCTTCAGGATGCAGCGAACCTGACGATCGACTACGACTACAAAAGTTCCGTGGGTTCGGTCAACCTCGTTTTCGGCAAACGAGTTCGCGTTATCAGCGGTTCCAGTGCGGGAGGAACTGTCGGCGGCGTGTATGAGTTTCTCGGGGAAGACGGAACTCGCGATCTGAAAACGCAGAACTATGCGAATCTGGATCTCTGGAAGCCGGCGAACGGTACGGAAATCATTCCTCAGGGAAATAATATTTCGGATTCGAACTCTGTGGTAGTTGGCGGACTGGTTGTTCGCAACGACGTACGGTCGTCCGCCAAGGCCACTTTGGCCAACGTGACTCTCGCCAGTGTCGGTTCGGTCAAAGTGCAGGCCATTGAAAACGCCACGATCAAGGCCACGGCGGACGCTGCCGTGTCTTCATCTGGAGGCAGCGCGTTTGGTACCGGCATAAGTTTGGCAATCAACGGCGTCATTGCCACCAATACTGTGTTGAGCAGTGCTGAAGCGCTGATTGATGGCAGTGACATCACCACGAACACAACCGGAACAAACACTGGCATCGTGACGGTTGATGCGAAAAACACTTCGAAGATTGATGCGATCAACAAAAGTGCCGTGTCCTCTGGAGCACAAGCTGTCGGAGCCAACCTCGCGTTCAACACAGTGGGTTACGCTCCGCAGAATACACTGTTCAATTCCATCGATGCACTTCTCGGAACGAACATCGGAACAGCAACTCCGGCAAAGACCAACGCCACAATCCAGAATACGACGCTGAATGCTGCGGGAGCGATCGCAGTCACGGCCACATCGACTGCCGCAATCACCTCGGAACTGAGCAACGAGGCCACATCTGTCGCGTCCGCGTTGGTCAATGCGAGTGGCATGTCGGTCAGCGGTATTCTGGCATCCAACATGCTTGCAACCGACGTGAAGGCGACGATCAATTTTACCGGGGCCAGTGCTGGAACGGTTTCTGCCGGAACTGTCGATGTGACCGCCACCGACGATGCGTCGATTACTGCTGACAGCATCATGATTTCTTCCTCCACAACCGTGAACGATGGTGGAGCAAGTCTCGTCAACGTACTCGCACAGAGACTGCTGGATGACTACCAATACAGCAGTCTGTCCGGAACCAAAGCCATTCAGTTTGGAAACAAGGTGCGTCTGGCGTCAGACTACAACAGTGCGTTCGGCACTCCTGAAACTGTTTATCAGTACATGGGAACGACCGGTACGGTTGACATGGGCGCCGAAGACTACACGAACAAGGCCTACTGGAAGGAGTTATCGACCACTAACATTCTTCCACCAGGACTCAACGTCACCGATTCGGATTCCACCGCTGTCGGCGGACTTGTCGTACGCAACGAACTGAATGGCGGAACAACGGCCAGCATCACGAATACGGCACTGACAGCTTCGGGAGACGTCACTGTTTCGGCAACTGCCAGCCAGAATTTGACAGCGACAGCAGACAGTACGACAACATCCTCGGGTGGAAGCGCCTATGGATCGGGAATTTCTCTGGCAGTGAACGGCGTGATCGTCACGAACGCTGTTCGCGGTAGCGCTGCGGCTTCGGTAACGGGTGGAAGCGTCACCACGACAAGCAGTGGCGACCTGAATGTTCTGGCAACAAACTCGTCAGACATTACCGCAACGAACACCAGTGTCACGAACACCGGTGCTGAAGCCGTCGGGGCGATGCTGGCGTTTAATACGATCGGATACAATCCGCAAAACATTCTCTTCAATTCCATTGACGCGCTGATCGGAACAAACATTGGTACAGCGACTCCTGTTGGTGCGACGGCGACGATCACAAATACGCCGCTGACAATCGCCGGCGACCTGAATGTCAAAGCCACTTCGAATGCGGAACTGAACGCAGATTTGTCCAACAGCACGATCAGTGCGGCGTCTGCAATCGTGAATGCCAGCGGCCGTTCAATTTCCGCCGCCCTCGGCAGCAACATGGTCAAGACAGAAACGAAGGCGGAAGTCAAATTCACCGACGCATGGCTGGCTACAAACAGCCTCACAAAAGGTGCCGTGGTTGTCACCGGCGCGACGACCATTCAGGCAGGCGATGCAGGAAACATCTTTGCGACAAGTTCGCTGGATTCACAGTCGAGCACGACCAATGATGGGGGCGTCTCGGCTGTCGAGAGCCTGATTTCAGGATGGGAGAACGCCTATGACTTCACGACGAAATCGGGCACACAGGATTTGACCCCGGATTTTGACTTTAACAGCACGGTCATCGCTCAGGATATTGCTGCCGGACAAAGTGTTCGAGTCGCCATTGGACATACTGCCGGCGGCGAAGTCGGAGCGGTGTACACCTATTTCGGCTCGACGTCGGCTGGCGTGAATCTATCGACGCAGAACTATGCGAATACCAGCCTGTGGCACAAAGCACTGCGCCGCAGCACCACCAAGGTCTTTGTCGCCAGTGATCACACCGCAGGCGGAGCTGTGAATACCGTCTATCGATACATCGGCGCTGGCGCTACATTCATCTTGGCAGACACAAACTTCGGCGATACCACCACGTGGGAAGCTGTGACTCAGACCACTGCAGATTTCATCCCCAACATCGGCAATGTGACTGATTCTGATTCAGTGGCGATGGGCGGCCTTGTCGTTCGCAACGATGCCAGCAGCGACGTGCTGGCAAGTCAATATCGTGTGGGTCTCACGACTGGCAGCCTGTTGCAGACTGCAACAAAGCAGGCTGGGATTCTGGCGTATATTGATAGCCACGCCAGCAGTTCCGGAGGCAGCCTCTACGGCACCGGAACATCTCTCGCAGTGAATGCGCTCATTGCTACAAACAGCCTGCGAGGAGACGCGCTGTCAGCAGTTCAGGGCGGCAGCATAACAACGACGGGCACTGGTGATGCGACTATTCAGTCTTTGAATGAATCCGGAATCGATGCGACGGTCAGCGGTGCAACCGAAACCGGCGCCAATGCAGTCGGCGTGACACTCGCCTTCAACACGGTGGGCTACGATGCACAGAATCTTCTGTTCAACACGTTGAACGCTCTGGTCGGAACTGATATCGGAACTGCCAGCGGAGCGAAGACCAACGCCACGATTAGTGATACCAAGCTAATCATTGCAGGCGATCTTTTGGTAACGGCTGACGGCTCTGCAAAACTGAATGCGACGATCAGCAACGCGACGCAATCCGCCGCGTCCGCGATTGTCAACGCGACCGGCATGGCCGCTAGCGGTTTGCTGGCAAGCAATATGGTGAAGAGTAGTACTGAGGCCAGCGTTGACTATTCCAGCACATATCTCGCTGGCGTCAGTAAGTCGAAGGAGAGCGTAGTCGTCGGCGGTGGCACAACCGTTTCTGCGGTCAACAATGGAGAAATTTACAGCAATACGAAGCTTGTGAGCTCATCGACGACCACCAACGACGGTGGTGCCTCTGTGATTCAGGATTTTGGAAATCGCCTGCTGGATGCTGACATGCTCAGCAGTAGCGGTCTGCAGACTATGACGCTTGGTAATCGCGTCCGCGTAGCAAATGGCCACAGTGCCGGCGGTCGAGCCGGCGAAGTTTATATTTATCTTGGCGCGGATAGTTTGTCTGTGAATCTTGCCAGCGAAGATTTTACAAATCTTGATGTCTGGAAGCCAGCTCCGGGATCACGCATCATTCCTCAGGGAAACAACATCAGCGATTCAGATTCCATGGCGATTGGCGGGCTGATTGTCCGCAATGATGTTCGATCCTCAGCGACCGCATTTTTGAACAACGTTGACCTTACAACCGACCAGTTGACGGTTTCCACTGACGAGAGCACGACGCTTTCGGCGATTGCCGATGTCACAGTGCATTCTTCCGGTGGAAGTGCCTACGGATCAGGAACCAGCCTAGCAATCAGCGGCGTGATTTCCACGAACAGCGTGCTTGCCAGTTCTCAGGCTTATGTGACCAACAGTGCAATCACCACCAACACGCTCAATTCGGCGACTGGTAATGTTTCAGTCTCTGCGAACAACACCGCTTCAATCAATGCAGAGAATATGAGTGTATTGACGACGGGTGCTAACGGATACGGTGTCACGCTGGCCTTTAACACGATCGGTTACGTTCCGCAGAATCTGCTGTTTAATGCGATCGATGCGCTGATTGGTACAAACATTGGTACGCCGCAGCCTGTCTCCACGAAGGCACGTATTGAAGATACGACAGTGGCCGCTGCCGGAAATCTGTCCGTCACAGCCGATGCCGAGACCGCGTTGAACGCGACAGTCAGCAATGAATCCACCTCTGCCGCATCCGCCGTCGTGAATGCGACCGGAATTGCTGTCAGCGGGATTCTGGCATCCAACATGGTCAGTAGCGATGTGGATGCTCATATCAAATTTACTGCGACTGCTGGAAACGTGTCGTCCACAGGATCGACAACGGTTCAAGCAACTGACAAATCAGAGATCACGGCAAACACGACCCTGTTGGCGGCTTCGTCCACAACAAATGATGGTGGTGTGAGCATTGTCAATAAGCTCGCCAGCCAGTTGATTGATGACTACCAATACAGCAGTCTGTCCGGAACCAAAGCCATTCAGTTTGGCGATAAGTTGCGAGTCGCCTCGGCACATTCCGCTGGCGGTGACCCAGAAGCTGTTTACCAATACATGGGAACCGATGCATCCCTCGTTCTTGAAACGCAGGATTACAGCAATTACGGGCTCTGGAAGAAACTCGACAGCGTCAATGTCCTGCCACCAGGGCTGAACATCACCGGTTCAGATGCGATTGGAATCGGCGGCATGGTCGTACGCAACGACCTTATTGGATATGTTAAGGCGTATGTAGAACGAGTCAATCTCCGTGCGGCTGACGATATCACCGTGAAGTCGAACGCCAGTCAGTCGCTCACGGCAGAATCCGACGCAACAGCGACGTCTTCAGGCGGCAGTGCATACGGGTCAGGTACATCGCTGGCGGTGAACGCCATGATTGTGACGAACACGGTCCAGGGCGGTTCTGATGCCCACATCGATATCAGTGATGTGACGACAACCGGCACTGGTGACATCAACGTCGAAGCCAACAACACGGCCGTGCTGGACGCTACGAATCGCAGTGCCGTATCGACTGGCGATACCGGTGTCAGTGTGACACTGGCATTTAACACACTGGGGTATGCCTCTCAAAATGTCCTGTTCAATACGATTAACGCATTGATCGGCACAGACATTGGCACTGCGATTCCCGTCAACGCCACTGCGTACATTCGCAATACACCGGTCCACTCAGCCGGTGATGTTTTGGTCGTCGCACACTCTGACACACAGCTCAATTCAACGCTCAGTAACGAAACAACTTCGTCTGCTTCCGCACTGGTGAATGCATCCGGTATGGCCGTCGGCGTGGTACTCGCCAGCAACATGATGCAGGCGAATGCGTCGGCCGATCTTTCATTTACTCCCGCATGGCTGTCAGCACAGACTGGCTCGCCCACGAAGGGTATCGTCACTGCTGGGGGCGATGTCACTGTTGAGGGGCGGAATCGATCGGGAGTCACTTCAGAAAGTCAGCTCGATGCAAGCTCCACAACAACTAACGACGGAGGCATCAGTACGCTCGGCAGTTGGCTGGGGCAGTTCTTTGACAACCAGTACGACTACACAAGTCTCTCTGGCAGTCAGAACCTTGGCGGCGCGGATTTTCTCTTCAAGACAACGGACGGAACAAAGATCATCGGCCGCAATACCCGAATTCTCAAGCCGTCCACCGAAGTCGACGTTCCTGATCGGGTCTATTCGTTTGTCGGTGTGACCGGTGTGAACACTGCCAGTGTGAATCTGACGACAGAAAATTACACGGATACAACTCGCTGGATTCCTATCTATCGCCGCTCGACGCCTAAGGTTCGAGTGGCTCCTAGTTATGCCGCAGGCGGAGTTCCTGGTGGTATCTACCGCTTCATTGGAACGCCCAGCCTTGTCACTCTCGCCACGGAAAACTACGCCGACACGGCTCGCTGGGAACGAATTACTCAAACGACTGCCGACTATCTGCCGCAATTCGGCAACGTGACGGGATCTGACTCCATCGGCGTCGGTGTTCTGGTCGTGCGAAACGATTCCCGTACCGGCGTCACCGCGACGCTTGATCGAGTCAATCTGTCTGCCACTGGCAATCTGCCTGCCACTGGCAATGTCACTGTTCAGGCACTCGAACAATCGGATCTGAAGGCGACTATTGACAACGTGACATCGTCATCGGGAGGCAGCATGTTCGGGGAGGGGACTTCGCTGGCGGTGAATGCCACAGTCGCAACAAACATGGTCCTGAGTTCTGCAGTGGCAACAATTACAAACAGTACAGTGGATGCGAACGGAGACCTGACAGTCAGTGGCGAGAACAATTCTTCCATCAATGCCACTCTCAACAGTTCAGTCTCTTCGGGCGACACCGCCGTTGGAGTCACTCTTGCGTTTAATACACTGGGATATCAATCTCAGATTGTCCTGTTCAACACCATCAATGCTCTGATCGGTACCGATATTGGAACCCCGCAGCCTGCTACCGTTCAGTCGTACATTCGCGACACCACCTTGCTGGTCGATGGCGACGTGAGCGTCACTGCTCACAATAAGGCTGCGATGAATGCGACGCTCAGCAATGCGGCGGTATCGGCCGCGTCCGCACTGTATGGTGCCACTGGGGCTGCGGCCAGTATTCTCGTGACCAGCAATATGGTCAACACCGATGTTGATGCCTGGATCGACTTCACAACCAGCGGCAATCTGACGATCGGTGGAGACCTGACGATCGAGGCTAAAGATGATGCCGAAGTCTATGCAAACACAAAGCTTGTCGCGAGTTCTACGACATCCAACAATGGCGGCGTAAGCGTCGCAAAGAATGTTCTTCAGGCCCTCGATAACCGACCATTCGATTTTTTAAGTGCAGATGGCATTCAAAATCCGGCATTCGGTAACATTGTCCGCGTTGCAAACAGTCACACAGCCGGCGGCGATCCGGGAAGTTACTACAGGTATATGGGGCCTGGCGCAACGGGAATGGACTTAAGTCAGGTAGATTATTCCGACATCGGATACTGGTACGAAATCTCTGACACGAAGTTTATCCCCGAAGGACTGAACCTCAGTGATTCAGATTCGATGGCTATCGGCGGACTCGTTGTTCGTAACGATGTTCGTAGCGACGTCGATGCACAACTGAAGAACTCGACGGCTACTGTCACTGGAAGTGTGACAGTGAATGCCCTTGAAAATGCCGTGATTCGAGCGCTGGTTGATGCTGAATCCACCTCGTCCGGCGGCAGCGCATTTGGAGAAGGGACGTCGCTGGCTGTGAATGCCGTGATTTCCACGAACATGGTACTCTCGTCTGCTGATGCGACAATCAACAGCAGCACTGTGACGACCTCCGGCGTCGGTTCCGATGTTGTTGTCACGGCAGACAATACGTCATTCATCAATGCTCGAACCATTGCATCGACGGCAACTGGTGCGGAGGGCGGTACCGGAACGCTCGCGATCAATACGATTGGCTGGCAGGCTCAGAATATTCTTTTCCAGGCGGTCGATACGCTGATTGGCGCAAACGCTATTGGAACTGAGCAGCCTGCTCATGTCGGTGCACAGATTATTGACAGCACAATCACTTCCGCAGATGAAATTCGAGTCGTCGCTGATAACTCAGCCGTCATTCGTGCCTTACTTGGCAACGAGACAGAGTCAAAGGCTGAAGCCTTGTTCGGAGCATCCGGACTTGCCGTTGGAGTCGCGCTGTCGAGCAACCTTGTCAGTTCCGAAGCCGTCGCTAACATTCGATCGTCGAACACCACCCAACGGACCGCAACCGCAGGTTCCGGTGGAATCACGGTCACGTCAACCGACAATGCAGAGGTCAATGCAAAGTCGAAGCTGAAGTCAGTTTCATCATCCACAAACGACGCGGGACTCGGCATCGTCCTCGGCGCTCTGGCGGAATCGAAGGGGATTCAATTTACAGATCGATCCGGCAGCCGCACCGTTACGAATGGCAACTACGTTCTGATTGATGCAATTGACTACTCGACCTACGACGTTCCGGATACTGTTGAGAAAGGTAACCGGGTTGAACTGCAGTTTGACACGACCGGCGGAACAAACGGCGATGTCTTCGAATACATTTCAAATACGCCATTGTCGGGCGGAGTTGACCTGGAAGCTCAGAACTTTGGCGACGCCACGAAATGGAAAAAGCTGACCGCAGTTGCGGAACAGGTTTACGAATTCATCGGACCGACTGGGACCGTGAACCTCGGAACGGAGAACTACAGCAACACAGCACGTTGGCGGCCTGTCAGCAGCCTGAACCCGACAGATGTGATCCCGGGTCTTAACTTGAATGTCAGCGATTCCGACTCGGTCGCATTTGGCGGTCTGATTGTCCGCAATGATGTCCGCAGCAATGTGGATGCGTACCTTAATCGAATCAACGCGACAACGTCCGGCGATATCATTATTGGAGCCGATCTGACCGGCAGGATCATCGCGCAGACGAAGAGTGCAGTTTCGTCGCAGGGCGGAAGTGCATTTGGAAGCGGAACGTCCGTTGCTGTGAACGCCGTGATTGCCACCAACCTTGTCAAAACCAGTGCCGACGCTTATGCGACCAACAGTGCGTTGACGACGACAGTGGTCGGTGGCGACATCGATCTCAGCGCCGCAAACACGTCTCAAATCGCAGCCAACATTGACGCGACTGTAAACACGAATGGCGTGGGAGTCGGAGTCACCCTGGCATTCAATACCATTGGCTGGGACGCTCAGAACTTCCTGTTCAACACCGTCGACGCGATCATCGGTAACACGCTGGGCACGAAGTCGCCTTCCACAACAAAAGCGTGGACTCTGAACAGCACACTCGATTCCAAAGGTTCTGTCTCGGTCACCGCCGATTCGAATGCATCGATTGAATCTCGAATTGCAAACTCTACAACGGCGATCAATATCGTTCCAGGCGGAAACGCGACGAACGTAGCCGTTGGTGCCGTGATTGCAATGAATAAGGTTGCCACGAATGTTGCTGCAACTATTACGAATGCCTCGACGCTCAAATCCGCTGCTGGCCTGACCGTTGCCGCAGACGACAACGCCAAAATTAAGTCCGATGTTGCGGCTAGTTCGCTGGCTGTTGCAGTCAGCGCTGGTAAGTCGTTGTCTGTTCCGGTCAGTATCGCTCTGGCACGCAATGAAATCGACCAGAATAACAACGCTCTGATCTCGAATTCAACAGGCACCGTGACGGGCGACGTTGCTGTCACCACGAACAAGCAGGGCGTCATCGATGCCACTGTTACGGCCACGTCAATCGGCGTGTCCGCCGGCACAGGATCGTCGATCGCCGTCAGTGGTGGCGGTTCACTGGCCTTCAACACCATTCTGGGCAGCAACAATGCTCAGATCACCGGCGGCAGCCTGACAACGACAGCAGGCGGCGGAAAGACCGGAGCTGTCACGGTAGCTACGGACGATCAGTCAATCATCGATGCGAATGTCAAAACATTGTCGGTTGCAGTCGCAATCGGCGGCAGTACTGCCCCGGGTGTCGCACTGGGCATGTCCGTTGCGAAGAACCAGATTGGGTTCAGTAATACCACGCCGACATTCGATTACACGAGTACCGCCGATCCCGCAACACTGATTTCGGGCAAAAAGGTGAAGGTTGTCAGCGGTCCGTTTACAGGTCGTGTGTTTGAGTATTTCGGATCCACTCTGACCGGATCGGCCAACATTCATCTGGCAAGTCAGAGCTATCAGGACAAATCCATCTGGCGTCCAGTCGATCTTCTTGCCAACGCGGCCCAGATTCACGCGAATATTTCCGGAGCAAACATTACTGCTGCGGGCGCGCTGAGTGTCACGGGACAGTCCAATGCGTCGATTGATGCGACAGTGTTGACGGGTAGTGTTGGCATCGGTGCATCAGGTTCAACAGGCGTCGGCGTCGCGGTCGCTGGTGTTTACACCGAGAATACCATCAGGATCGATGTCGAAGGCACGATTGTTGGCGGCACGATTATTGCAAAAAGCGTCGCGGTTTCGGCAGACGATGCTGCAAGTATCAAGGCGGTTGCTGGTGCAGCGGCCGTCAGCGTTTCTCTCGCAGGCAGCACTGCTGTTTCGGTCTCGATCGGATTGTCTCTGGCGTTCAACGAAATCAGCAGCGAAACAGATGCCTCAATCAGCGGTTCGGCCAACGTCACAACGACGAACTCCGGTGCGGTTTCTGTTTCAGCCATTTCACGCGGAACGGCGCTGTTCCACTTTACGCTCGCTCCAAGTTCACTGGACGATGCGTCGGTCGCTGATGCCGACAATGGCGACACGACATCCGTCAATGAAGGGACCGTCGATGCTGCAGCAGATGCTCTGATTTTCAGCACAATCTCCACGGCGTTTTCCAGCAACGGCATTACGCTACCAGTGACGGAGACTGTGCGATCTGACTGGAACTACACCACCAACGACGGGACCCGCACCGTCAAAACAGGCGAACGAGTTCGACCGGAAAGTGGCTACAAAAATGGCGGCGTTGGCGGGCGAGTCTACGAATTCATCGGGACAACTGGCAGCATCAACCTGACGACCGAAAATTACTCAGTCACATCGCGATGGAAACTTGTTCCATCCAGTCTGAAGCTGACTGTTCTGGAGCAGGGCAAATCCTGGCTGCTCGTGACCGGCGACGGAACCAGCTACAACCTCACACTGTCCACCACGGTCGCCAACCAGATTGATGTGTCGCGCACCAACATCAGTGCGATCGCAGCGGCCGCAGCGGCTGGCGTTGCGATTGGTGGTTCCACCGGGGTCGCCGTCAGCGGAGCTGGCGCTTTTGCGCTCAATAGCATCCTGACCAAGACACGTGCCAAACTGGAAAATTCCGTCATCAACAGTGCGGGGACTGTCACGGTCAACGCTGCGAACACCGCAGTGATCAATTCGGCTGTTGTTTCTGCCGCTTTGTCGGTTGGCGTGGGTGGTTCGACGGGCGTCGGAGCGTCAATTGGGATCGCAGTCGCGAAGAATCTGATCGGCTTCAATGCCGATGGCACGACGGGCAATGCCGTGACCGAGGCATCTTCGACCAACACCTCGATTGCGGCCGGTGGAAATCTGGTATTGCAATCGATCTCCAGTCAGAAGATTGGAACGGTTGTGTTTGCCGGATCAGCGGCGATTGCGGTTGGCGGTACAGCGGGCGTGGGCGTCGCCGGAAGCGGTGTCTATGTGGAAAACCGGATCACGATGAACACGCTGGCCTTCATCAGCGGCGACGGTACTGGCGTGTCCGCTCCGAACGTGTCGGTCCTAGCGTCTGACGTGTCTCTCATCAGCGCGTTTGCGGGAGCGGCTTCGATCTCAGCGGGACTGGCTGGAACGGCTGGCGTTTCGATTTCCGTGGGAGCCGCGATCGCTCGCAATGACATCGGCAATCAGGTGCAGGCTTACATCATCAACGCCGACAGCGGCGTCAACGCCACAACCGGCGATCTGATCATCCGCGCGGTGGAAGCGGCGTCAATTCAGGTCTTCACGGCTGCGGCGTCTCTGGCGGTTGGTATTGGCGGGACCGCAGGCATCGCAGTCAGCGGTGCGGGTGCTGATGCGGCGAACTACATCCATGCGGCAATCAAAGCCTACGGTCAGGCAAGTATTCTGTCCGCTGCTGACGACGTGATTATCGATGCCCAGAACAATGCCGCGATCAATGCGGGCGTTATTGCCGCATCGGTCGGTGTCGGCATTGGCGGAACAGCGGGCGTTGGAGCATCAATCGGGATTGCACTGGCACGAAACTTCATCGGCTGGGCCGTGAGTACACTGACATCGACATATACTTCCGGACAGACTGCCACAACGCTGGCGACAAACCAAACCGTGAAGATCGCGAGCGGCGTTCGACAGGGCGAAGTTTACAAGTATGTCGGGATCAACCGAACGAGCGTTGATCTTCGCAAGGAAGATTATGGAAACACGAAGATCTGGAAACGCACCGATCTCACCACAACAAATTCCGAAGTCACAGCTCGCCTAGATCAGTCGAAAGTGACGGCTGTCGGTGATCTGTTGTTGACAGCAACGTCCAATGAAACGATCAACGCAAAAGTGTTCGCTGGATCTGTGGCCGCAGCGGGAGGCCTAGTCGGCGTAGCACTCAGCGGCGCAGGAGCGAGCACAGAGAATCGATCGGCCACCAACGTGACCGCTGAAATTGTCGGCGACAGCGGAACGGGCGTCATCGCCGGATTGATTCTGGTACAGGCGATGGATACATCGATCATCAACGCGAATACCGGTGCCGCCTCGATTTCCGCCGGCTTTGGCGCTGTGGGCGTGGCAATCTCCGTTGGTGTTTCGTTGGCCTACAACGAAATTGACAACAACATTACGGCATCGATTCGCGACATCGCGACCACCGTCACATCGACCGTGGGCAGTATCACGGTGGAAGCGAAGGATGCATCCACCATCAATTCCACGACGGCTGCGGCGTCTGTTGCCATCGGCGGCGGTGCTGTGGGTGTGGCCGTCAGTGGAGCGGGTGCTCGCGCGACAAATGTCGTTTTGACGGACACGAAAGCCGAGATCAACAACAGCGTGAATGTCGTGACCGAACAGGATCTGGTCGTCAAAGCGTCCAGCACGGCCGTTGTGAATTCGACCGTCGCCGCACTTGCCGCTGCGGTTGCGGGCGGTGCTGTCGGAGCGGGAGTCGCCATTGGCGCGTCCACGGCTCAGAACTACATCGGATACAATGTGGATGGTGCGGCTGCGGCATCGACAACCAAAGCCTTTATCAATGCTTCACAGGCGACCGTGAACCGCCATCTGACGGTCTCCGCCACCACGAACGCAACGATTGGTTCAACAGTCGTGGCCGGGTCCGTCGCGGTTGCGGCCGGTGTCTTTGCTGGCGCAGGAGCCGGCGCGGGTGTTAATGCTGTCAACAAAATCGGACAGACGGTTCAGGCTTACATTGCGAACACAATAGGATCCGGCGTTCAGTCACGTGGTGGTTCGCTGACAGCAACGGATACGTCAACGATCAATTCCCTTGCAGGCGCTGCGGCAGTTGCTGCAGCAGTCGGTATCGGCGGAGCAGCGGCGATCAGCGTGGCCTTGGCTGAAAACACCATCACAAATACTGTCGAATCATTCATCAGCAGTGCGACTGTGAAATCAGACGCGACTTTTGTATCCACGGACGGCATGCGTTCCGTCATTCTCGGTGATCGAGTGCGACTGGCCGACGGTTTCACAGGAAGCGGTACACCGGGGACCGTGTATGAGTTTCTTGGGAATGCTGTCACACAGACATCGCAACATGAATACAGTTATCTGTCCACAAACGTCCCTGTGATGGTAACGGTCGGACAAAAAGTTCTGGTGGCATCCGGGCACGCCGGTGGCGGTATCGTGAGCGATGTCTATGAGTACCTGGGCCGCAGTCAGCACTATACGTCTGCCGACGGAACACAATCGATCAGCACTGGAAAAATTGTGCAGCTTACCGCCGGATACCCTGACGCAAAGGGTGTCGCAGAGCGGATGTATCAATACATCGGCCTGACAACGACGTCGATCGATCTTGGCGTCGAAAACTATCTCGACACGGCCAAATGGAAAGACGCAACGCAACTGACTCTGTCCACGGAAAACTTCGCGGCAAGCTACTGGCGAAACGTCAGTAAGACGGGCCTCACGGCGAACGACACTGTTCTGTTGTCTCCAGGACATACCGCTGGTGGAACGGTCGGTTCACTTTACAAGTACCTTGGCAAGGCGGTTCGGTATCTTTCAACCAATGGAACTCGCCTGGTCGCCGTCGGTGACTGGGTGAGTGTGGCTGCGGGTTACAACACGTCACTCGCGGTGCCAGGAAACATTTATCAATTCATTGGAACTGCAGGCAACTTTGATCTGGGTAACCAAAATTATCTGGACACCGCGAACTGGAAAAACGTCACCTTCACGGATCTCGCCAGGGAAAACTACGCGAACACCGCATTGTGGACGAACATCAGTCAGACGAATCTGACAACCGGAAACTACAATGATTCCAGTCGCTGGCGAGCAGTCAGTGAATCGCTCACCATTTCGGCCACCGAGAACGCGACAATCACGGCGATCTCCGCTGCGGCCTCTGCATCAGCGGGACTTGGTGCCGTCAGCGGTGGCGGTGCAAGTTCAGTCAATAACGTATCGACAACGACGACAACCGCGATTACCAATTCAACAATTCGACAATCCGGCGATGTGACTCTCACAACAACAGTGAATCCGACCGCGACCGCGACTGTCGGCTCTGTCAATGTTGCCCTCGGAATTTCCATTGCCGCAGGTGGATCGATTGCCAGCGTCACGCTGAATCCAACTGCGTCCTCGACAATCTCAGGTTCAAACATCATTGCCGAAGATCTGGCGGCGCGCAGTCTGGTCACTCCACGTGCGACCGCCTATGGCTACGGTGTCAACGCCGGTGCGCTGTCAGTCGGAGCGTCCAAGGCCACAATCAATCTGGCTCCGAATGTGACGGCGACTGTTGGCGGTACGATCAAGGCGGCTTCGCTGAACATTGAAGCAGCGACTCGCAATCCGACCTCCGGGCAGACAGCCACCGGAAAAACGACGGGCTCGTCGGGCGGATTGATTGGTATCGACTCGACTCGAACCATCATCAGTCACGGCGGCTCAGTCAGCAGTTCGATTGCAGCGTTGTCAAACCTGTCGGTTGGAGGCACGACGAATGTTCTCGCGAGAAGTATAGCGACTCATACGGCAAGTGCAGACAGCTACGCGGGCGGCATTATTGCTGTGGGAGTCAGCTATGCCAAAGCGGCTTCGACGACAAATGTCGCGGCATCGATTGGTGCCAGCACGACCTTTGCCGGAGGTTCGATTTCCGTTTCGGCGACTCGTGATCACAATCAGTTTGCCGACAACTTTGCAGGTGGCGGCGGCGTTGTGGCCGGAGCGTCTGCCTCAGCAGTAACGTCGCAGGGCGGTTCTGTCACCGCAGGCGTCGGTGCATCGGACGTCATCAATCTGACCGATACGCTCAGTGTAAGTTCACTTGGAATTACAACGCTGAATGGCCGCGTCCAGACGATCAGCGGTGGCCTGTTGGCCGGGGCTGGGGCAGATATCACCAACACAGTGAACAGCACGGTCACGTCGTTCGTTGGTGCCAGCGCGCAGATTGCGGCAAGAAACGTCCTGCTGGACGCTGGCAATATATTCCGTAAGCCCGATCTTGGCAGCGAGAACATCCGTGGCACAACCGCGGGATTGATCTCCGGAGCGAACGCCAGCAGCAGCACGAATATCGGGTTCGATACGAAAGTGGATGTTGGCAACAACGCCCGGCTAAATGGAGTCGGAACGGAAGCGAATCCGGGCACTTTCGCACTCCGAGCCCTCAATAACATTTCCGGCGTGGATAAAGTTAGCTTCACCACAGGCGGCGCGCTCAGTGGAGCGGGTGCGTTTTCTCGAATCAAGACAACACAGGACAAAGCGACGGTCAGGATCGGTAGCAGCGTGACGCTGACCAATCCAGGCGACGTCCTGATGTCGGCTCGAGGCACGGGAGATATCAGTACCAAAAGCAACGTTGATACCTATGGCATTGCGACCGTGGCGATCGCTGAGACGGAATCAGATCTGCGGCCAGTGAATCTGGTTTCGATTGGTGCCAGCACAAGCATCACGGCATTGGGGAATGTGCTGCTGTCGGCGGGGACGGATACGGAATTCAATCGAGATCGTTATACCGTCAAAGCTCGCACGGACAGTTTTGCCGGAAGCGCGATTCCACTGGATTCTGTCGATTCCAAAGCCAATCTGATTCAGGACAATCGAATCATTGTGAGTGCAGGTGCCATAGTGCTATCCGCGCAGGACATCAAACTGCATGCGGAGCGGTTTGGCTTCGGGAATATGGACAGCAAAGCCAAAGCGGTGAACTGGGCTTCGGCTGCGGCGAGCGGCATCAACAGCGCAACGGGCGGCACCGACCAATTCGCAGGTACAGTCGATGTGGATGCGAAGGGCGTTGTCGATGTCGCAGGCACATTGAGAACCGGCATCAAACGAAATCGTACTTTGATCCTTGGCACACTGCCGACGACCGGCGATCCCACAGGCTGGAACACGACAACCGGCATTGTGACGGACATCACAAATACGTCGGGTCTGGTGATTGAGCAGGGGCCAAAGCTGCTGGAATCCGTGCTGATTTTACAGTTGACTGCTGCTCAGGGGAACTTGGTTCGTTATGCAACAACAAACCCCACTCTCGTTTCCTTCTATCAATCTGAAATCAACCGCATTTCCGAAGAATTGGTGAGCAAAGGTTTGGCGGATGTCATTATCTCCGGCGGTAAGACAAACATCGTTCCTAAAGAATTGTACGTGATGACAGTGACCGTGAAGCCGACACGTGCACAGGCCGGTTTGATCGACGTGCGTGCCGATTCTCTGGTCGGAACAGGAACGCTGGATGCTCCACGAGATGCCAGTTTGACGATTACCAACAACACACCAGCACGTCTGCTGATCGAAGGCGTGACAATTCCGGAAAAAACCGGCGGCGTTGTTTTGAACGGCATTGATGTGTTGACGAATTCCGGAATTACGGCAGTCAATGTGGCTGGAAACGGAACGGCAGCATTTGCATCGATTACGCCATCGACCGCAGTGGCACAGGGTGCTGCAGCGCCGGCGATTACGGTGCAAAACACGTTTGATGGGTTGGCCTATGCAGGCACAATCATTTACCCCAGCCCGGATATCGTGGTGACCGGCGACGTCACAAACTACGCCGGAAGCTGGACCGTGATCAACGCCAAAGGCAGGATCGTCTACAAGGCCAGCATTCGCGCGGCCAATGTGACGACGATTGCAGGGGGCTCCGTCTTTATCGATGGGCTGACAAGTTTCAGCACAACCGGTGATCCATACGGTCAGCTAAACTCGCTGGGAGACGGCATTTCGCAGTACAACACAGCCGCTGCAATCGCACGGCTGCAGGACACTTCGAAAATCTCTACGCTGCTCGGTGACACGATCATCATCAATGCCGAATACATCAACATCAACGGACTCATCCAGAGCGGCAAGGACAACTACACGCTGACCATTCCGTCGACGGTTAATGCAGAGATTGCAACGATTCGCAACGGCGGTTCTGGAGAACGACTGACGCGACTTTCCGTGTCGAATCAGGATTTTGCAGTCCTGTACGACAGAATTGACAACAAGATTGTCGTTCGCGAAGTGCGAGTCAGCGGCGGCAACATTCAACTGACCGGCCATATTCTCAGCACCGGTGCGGGCACAATTCGTCTGCTGGATGGTTATGGAACGATTTCGATCACCAACCTGACCTCGACAGATATCGCCGTGGAACGACTCGATGCATCACAGCGAGGTGCCGGCACTTTGCTCCTGGCGGACAAAGCCAAAGTCGGTTTGGCATCAACAACCTATACGACAGCCGACGGAACGAGAACCGTCAATCTTCACAACACCGTGACACTGGCTGCCGGCTATGCGAATGGCGGAGGCGCTGGATTGGTCTATGAGTATATTGGAACGCCAGCGTCGCTGAATCTTGGCACACAGGACTATCGTAAGCTCGACAAATGGCGAATCGTTCCGAAAGCGACGTTGTATACACCGCTGTCGTCCGGTGCAGTACAGACGGATACTACCTATTCTCCGGCCGCCAACTGGCGCTACGGCTTCTCGGTCGGCATGAGAACAGCAACTCGTACCACGACAACGTATGGATCGTCCGCATGGCTTGGAATCGATGCATTGGCCGCAGACCCGAGTAACATCGTTAGTGGTCCTTCGGTGGAAGTGATCGCCAAGCCGACACTGGTGCCATCGTCCAATTACTTCTTCAATCCCGGGTCTGACCAGGGTGGCTATACCTACAACAGCGTCACCAACAATACGGAACCACCCTCGAATAATTTGGTTCATCAATGGTCGACGAGTACGTGGTACGGCAAGACTACGAACTACCAGAAATGGACTCTGGAAGAGAAAAAGGGAACCGTTTCGACTCACACGTTCAAAGCCGACCGCGCGATCAATATCGACTTCATCGGCAACGCAACCGGCACCGTGAATCTGACTTCAAACAGCGGGGGGCGCATTCTCGTGGCCGGTCCGATTCTGAACCCCACGGGCGCGACGACTCTGACCTCCAGCGCGGGAATCGTGCAGACGAATGAAGACGCCACCATTGGCGGAAAAAACCTCACTCTGACCAGCAGCTCCGGAAACATCACCGGTCCCGTCACGCGATCCACAACGGGCGGGGCCTCGTCAGACATCATCGGTATTCGTACGAACGTCGCCGATGTGGCTGGTGCGTCATTGCAGGTGACGGCAGCGGGAGCCATCGCAGTCTATGAAACAAGCGGCGTGCTGCCAGTGAAGTCGGCAAAGTCGACAGGCTTGCAGGCGGTTCGTCTGGCAGCTCAAAGTGGAATCGTCCGCGCGACAGGAGCCGGCACAACGGACATCGTTGCAGGCGGAGCGATCGCGCTGCTGGCCGGTGCGGGCGGCATTGGCAGCTCCGGTGCGGCGTTGCTGATCGATTCCGGTGACCAGGGAACTCACGTTGTTGACGCCAGCGCAAACACAAGCATCTATCTGGAAGAAACCAGTGGCCGACTTGCAGCACGGTCCATCGTATCGACGAATGGTGACGTTGAGATCAAAGTCGCTTCCGGTTCTCTGATCGACGCCAATCGCATTGAAACTCGTGATGAGCGAACGCGTGATCAATTGTTGAACACCGTCTGGGGAAGTCTGAGTCTGACCGCCGGCACGGGAGCCCAGGCGAAGATCGATGAGACCATTGCCACCTTTGCCGCGAGCAAGCAACGAGACTACATCGCTTACTGGACATGGCGCAATCAGACGGCCGATCCTGCCGTGTACAGCGCGAGTACGACGATCACCCTGACCGCCGCTGAAACGACAGCCTACGAGGAAGTCTACACGGTTCTGGGGCAGGCGCAGGGGCTGACCGGTTCCGCATTGACAACGTTCGTCAGTAACGCGATTCAGACGTTGAACAACGCCCGCACCACGCAATATCACTCACTGCACGCCGAATTTGCGGCGTACGATCGAGGCGGTTACGCAGCTGGCGATCTGACGGCGTCGTATGTCAGCAACTTCGTTTACGTGCTGAGTTCGACAGAAGATTCGACGCTTCGAGGCAGCATCAAGGTCTGGACTGAAGAAGAACTGATGTTCACGATCGGTGCCGGGCTGCTGAAGGAAGTCACAGACACGCAGACGACCATCGAGGCCGACAACATCACAGGCAGGAATGTCAAAATTACGGTTGCCGGAACAGGTAACAATATCGGCTCGTTCTCGTCGCCGGTCACGATCGATGTGCGGTCTCGACCACTGAGTTTGACGACCGATGAACGCTTGGCTTTGGCGTCAGCAGAACGCGCGGATGTCGTCTTTATCAGCGGCACAAAATTCAGCGGCAGTGTGTCGTTTGCGCAAGACTCTGTGAATGGAGATAGGCTGACTCGCGACAACGGAACATGGTTAGCCGATGGCTTTGAAGCAGGAAAATACATCCGAGTCGAGGGGACGAGTGCGAACATTACAGCTCCACGAGCGTACTGGAAAATTGCGAGTGTCAGTGGAAATGTTCTGCATCTTGAGCAGAAAGGGATACTCACTTCCGAAACATTACGATCTGTTGTGGTGACTCCGGTGATTCTTGATCCGCTCGCTGTCGGAGCGACTGTGTCATTTATCGAAATCGGTCAGCGCGATGATATCGATGTCACAGCCACGGGAACGCTGGAAGCCACCGCGACCGGAGTGTTATTCATCGGATCTGAGACCGATCTGACGCTGAAAAACATCTCCTCGGACTCTGATGCCTCTTTGAAAACAGCAGGAAAGATTGTCAGCGGTGCCGCCAATACGACTACCGTGGTTATCAATACGGGAAGCCTGATTCTGGAAGCTGCTTCTGGTGAAATCGGTAGTATCACTCTGCCGCTGCTGATTGATCTGAAAACAAATGCGTCTCTTACGGCTCGCGCGCAGAACGATGTCGTTGTGACAGAGAATTTAGGCAACATGCTGGTTGAGACCATGTTTTCTCAGCAGGGTAACGCCATCCTGACGACAAAAGCCGGATCAATTCTGGATCAACTCAACAGTGATTTGACCAACATCAAGGCGGTCAGCATTACACTCACCGCCACAGGTGGCTCGATCGGTGCCTTGAATAATCTGCTTGATCTTGACCAGGGAATAGCGGGAATTCTGAACGCAACCGGGAACAGCGTGTACCTTGCCGAGGTGCTGGGTGACATGCGAGTGTCTCGCGTCGAGGCGTTGACCGGGGATGTGCTGTTGAAGGCCCATCTTTCGATTGTGGATGCCGATCCTGCCATTTCGGTCTCGAATCCCACGTCAGATGATCTGGACGTCATCGGAAAGAATGTCACCCTGACCGCTGTGACGGGTGGCATTGGCAACGCCGGTGCGGATCTGGAAATCGACAGCAGCGCTCACGCAATCGGCGTCGTGACTCTTTCGAGTCTGCTCAGTAATATCTACATCATCGAACAATCCGGTGACCTGTATCTGAACACGGTTGGCACTGGTCCTGCGGCGACGGCCTTCGTTCAGGCCACAACCGGAAAAATTATTGACGGTCGCACGGACCTCTCGACGTTTAACATTCTCTCCGGCAAGGTCTTCTTGTTTGCCGCCGGAGACATTGGCTCGTCAACACAACCGATCACGACGAAGATCACTAATGTCGAAGGTAAGTCGACAACAGGCAGCAGTTATATTCTGAACACAGGCCTGCTGACGGTTGGTGGAGTCACGAACAGCAATCCAAAATACGAAGTCGCTGGCTCCGCGCAGTTCACGGCATTAAGTCCTGTGATCATCACGGTTCCGATCACAGCGGCGGGCGATATCACGATTACTGCCACCGAGGCGGGCGTTGCTGGCGACGATATTACCGTCACGTCAACCGGATCAGTAACCTCGTCCGGAGGCAAGGTTGTGATGAACGCCGGGGACAATGTGAATCTGCAAGCTGGTTCCAGTGTGACGGCAGCCAACGGAATCGAAATCCGCAGTGCGGTGAATGACGCGGACACGACACCTGTCGGATCGACGATTTCGCTTGCCGGAACTTTGTCGGCTCCCCTGATTCAGGTTCACAGCGGCGGATACGACGACACCGTGACCGTGGCGAGCACGGCAGCGGTGACAGGTGTGATGATTATCGAAGGCCGGGCTGGAAATGACACGATTTCCAATGCGTCGGCAAATTCATTCGTCAATTCGATCGTGATGTTCGGCGACTTTGCGACAATTGTCTATGACGATACGACACATGTTCTGGCCAGTGCTGCGTCCGCATTCAGCAGCACAGGTGGCAGTGACATTCTGACGAATACCGGTGGCATGGCGCTGATGATCGGCGGCGCGGGAAGTGATACAATCACCGGCGGTACCGGGACCGACTTTGCCGTCGGTGATGAAGCGGCTGTGACGTTCACGAATAATAAGATCAGCCATATCGAATCGACTGGCAATGCGGTTGGATCTGCTGACACGATTTCTGTCGGAAATGGCAGCAACCTTGTGATCGGCGGCATGGCTGGCGATACAATTTCCGCAGGAGTCGGCACGAATACGATTCTGGGCGACGAAGGCCAGATAGACCTTGATGCCAGCGGCAACGTGATCCTTGCCGAAAGCACTAACGCAACACGTGGTGCGGCGGATACATTTACTCTCGGATCCGGTACATACCGAGTTATCGCGGGTGCCGGAAATGAAACGATTACGCTCGGTGCCGGAACCAACTATGTCATCGGGGACGCAGGTCGCATCAGAGTCAACGGCGACGGCACAACAACAGTCGAATCAATCACGCCAGCCGTTTCCGGCAGTGACACAATCACGGTGTCAGAAGGCTACAACGTCATCGTCGGCGGTAGCGGTGCGGATTCGGTGACCGTTCAGGCGGGCAGCGGCGGTGCAGCGACAGCCATTGTACTTGGCGATAACGGATCGATGCTGCTTTCTGCGGCTGGAGAACTGCTGAGCATCCAGAGTCTGGTTGGCGACACAAACGGAGCGGCCGATACGATTACGCTGACGAACGGTACAAACGCCGTCATCGGCGGAGCGGGTGCGGATCACATCACGGCGGGCGGCGGTGCCAATACTGTTCTGGGCGACGATGGTCAGGCATTCTTCTTTAACGATGGAACTGTCCGATTGATCGAATCCATCAATCTGGGCAACGGTGCTAATGATGTGATTTCGTTGCAGGACGGCACGAATACGGTTATCGCCGGTGCGGGCGACGATCAATTGACACTCGGTGGTGGCACGAATTATGTTCTTGGTGACGAAGGCAAACTTGAAGTTCTGACCGATGGCAGCGGCGCGGCGACCGGCACGACCGAGGTGAAGACTCTGAACGGCAGTGTCGGAGGAGCCGAAACGATCAATATCGGGCCGGGTTACAACGTTGTCATCGGCGGAGCGGCTGGAGATACTATCTCCGTCAACGGTTCAGCCGCCGGAGCGCAGGCCATCGTACTTGGTGACAATGGTCAGATGACACTCAGTAACAGTGGAACGTTGTTGAGCGTCGAAAGCACAGATTTCGCAGCAGGTGCGGCGGACACAATCACTTTGACGAGCGGAACAAACGCCGTCATCGGTGGAGCAGGTGCTGATCACATCACAGCGGGCGGCGGTGCAAATACGGTCCTTGGAGACGATGGTCAGGCGATCTTCTTTGCCGATGGAAAAGTTCGTTCGATTGAATCGATCAATCTGGGCAACGGTGCTGACGATGTGATCGATCTTCAGGATGGCACGAACATCGTCATCGCTGGAGCGGGCGCGGATATTCTGACGCTGGGTGCCGGTACGAATTATGTTCTGGCAGACGAAGGTCGCCTGGAAGTTCTGACGGACGGCGGCGGCGTCCCGACGAGTACGACGGAAGTCAAGAGTCTAAACGCCAGCGTTGGCGGAGCGGATCAAGTGACTGTCGGATCCGGCTACAATGTCATCGTGGGTGGAGCGTCGTCCGATACGATCGGCGTGAATGGGACGACTGCCAGCGCTCGAGGCATTGTTCTCGGTGATAACGGTTCAATGACACTATCCAACAGTGGAGAGCTGCTGTCGATCGAAAGTACGGACTTCGCGTCTGGTGCAACAGACACGATTACGCTGACGAATGGAACAAATGCGGTCATCGGTGGCGCAGGCGATGACCAGATTACGGCGGGCACCGGTTCGAATACGATTCTTGGCGACGACGGCAAAGCGACATTCTTTGCGAACGGCGACCTTAAACTGATCGAATCCATCAATCTTGGAAATGGCGGCAACGATACGATCACGCTGCAGGACGGCATCAACAGCGTTATCGCCGGTGCGGGCGAAGATCTTGTCACCATCGGCGGCGGCACGAATTTTGTCCTTGGTGATGAAGGACGACGTGAAGTTCTGGTCGATGGCAGTGGTGTTCCGACCGGGATCACTCAGATTCAGAGTCTCAACGCCAGCGTCGGCGGAAATGATACAATCAATGTTGGACCAGGCTCCAACGTCATCGCAGGCGGTGCAGCCAGCGACCTGATCACGGTCAACGGCTCAACGCCATTATCACGAGCCGTTGTGGTGGGCGACAGTGGTTCGATGCTGCTGACGAACGCGGGTTCGCTGATCAGCATTGAAAGCAACAACTTTGCGTCGGGTGCGGCTGATACGATTCAGCTCACCAACGGCACGAATACCGTCATCGGTGGTGCTGGAAACGATCAGATCGCCGCCGGAGCGGGATCGAATACGGTTCTTGGCGATGATGGTCAGGCAACGTTCTTCGCAAATGGCGATCTGAAATTGATCGAATCGATCAATCTGGGCAACGGCGGAGATGACACGATCACGCTTCAGAATGGCACGAACAGTGTCATCGCTGGAGCGGGCAATGATACGGTTTCCATGGGTGCGGGCACAAACTTTGTCTTCGGTGACGAAGGTCGCCGCGAAGTTCTGACCGACGGTAGCGGCATTCCAACGGGCACGACGGAAGTCAGCAGCCTCAACGGTCTGGTCGGCGGCACGGATCAGATCACCGTTGGATCGGGCTACAATGTGGTCGCCGGTGGAGCCAACGTTGATACGATCATGGTGAATGGTTCAACGGCGAACGCTCGCGGCATCGTGCTGGGCGATAACGGCCGCATGACGCTCACCAACAGTGGTACTCTGCTGGAAGTGGAAAGTACGGACTTCGCGGGCGGCGCTGGCGACATTATCAATCTGACGGCCGGAACCAATGCCATCATCGGTGGTGCAGGCAACGATCAGATCACAGCCACGACCGGTCGCAACACGGTTCTTGGCGACGACGGACATGCCACGTTCTATTCAAACGGCGATCTGCAGTTCATTGAATCCATCAACCTTGGCAATGGCGGTGCTGACACGATCGCTCTGACCGATGGTATCAATGTGGTTGTCGGTGGTGCTAACGCAGACACCATTACAGCAGGGGCGGGAGCTAACACTGTTCTGGGCGATGAAGGTGAAGCGTCGTTCTTTGCCAACGGAAATCTGCGACTCATTCAATCGACCAATCTTGGTGTCGGCGGAGACGACACGATCACACTGCAGAATGGCACGAACAGTGTCATCGCTGGAGCGGGCAATGATACGGTTTCCATGGGACTCGGCACAAACTTTGTCTTCGGTGACGAAGGTCGCCGCGAAGTTCTGACCGACGGTAGCGGAGTTCCAACCGGCAACACCGTCGTTTCAAGTCTCAATGGTCTGGTCGGCGGCACGGATCAGATCACCGTTGGATCGGGCTACAATGTGGTCGCCGGTGGTGCCAACGTTGATACGATCACGGTGAATGGTTCAACAGCCAACGCTCGCGGCATCGTGCTGGGCGATAACGGCAGAATGACGCTCACCAACAGTGGTACTCTGCTGGAAGTGGAAAGCACGGACTTCGCGGGCGGCGCTGGCGACATTATCAATCTGACGGCCGGAACCAATGCCATCATCGGTGGTGCAGGCAACGATCAGATCACAGCCACGACCGGTCGCAACACGGTTCTTGGTGACGATGGACACGCCACCTTTTATTCAAACGGCGATCTGCAGTTCATTGAATCGATTAACTCTGGCAACGGCGGCAACGACACGATCAGCCTACAGAGCGGTGTTAACGCGGTGATCGGTGGAGCGGGCAATGATAACATCAGTACCAGCAACGGAATCAATGTCATTCTGGGTGACGAAGGCGAAGCGAATCTTTACACCGACGGCAACGTCGATTTGATTCGCACGACGAATTCGGGCGTTGGCGGAACCGACACGATCACGCTCGGCGACGGCACGAACATCGTCATCGCCGGTGCGGGAGCCGACACTGTCAGCGTCGGCGCGGGCACGGCTACGATTCTGGGTGACGAAGGCCAGAGCTTTGTGACTCGCACTGCGGGCGTGATTACTCAGCGAGTCGTCGAGACGCTCAATGACAGCGTCGGCGGCAACGATGACATTACCGCGACGGGAGCTTTTAGCATCGTCATGGGCGGTGCGGGAAGTGAAAACATCACGGGCGTTCAGCCGGTCAGCGGTCCTGTTCCGAAATTCTTCGCTCTGGGTGATTCGGGCCGAGCCGAATTCAACGGCGCGAACCAACTGCTGTTCATCACGACGAAGTCACCAAACACCGGCGGCGCAGATACGATCACTCTGGCCTCAGCGGATGACATTGTCTTCGGCGGCGATGGAGGTGACACAATTGACGCGAAGGGCGGCAACAACATCGTCATCGGCGACCACGGATCGGCGACGTTCGATCCAACCGGACAGCATCGCGTCGTCACCAGCATCGACACGACGTCGGGCGGCAACGACACGATCACAGTCAGTACCGGCAACGACATTATCATCGGTGGCTTTGGCAGCGAAACGATCAGTTCCACGGGCGGCCGCGACGTGATTATCGGCGACAGTGGCCGAGCGGAATTCAACGCGGCTGGTGTGTTGCTCGACGCCTTCAGCATTTCAAATGCTGACGGCGACGTGGACACGATCAATACTGGGATGGACAACGACCTGATCATCGGTGGCACAGCGGGCGACAGCATCACCGATGCTGGCGGCGATAACATCATTCTGGGTGACAGCGGTCACGCAACATGGGATGCGACCGCGATTCTGCGAGACGTGCATACGACCGACAATGCTGTTGGCGGTAGTGACACAATCTCGACCGGTACGGGAAATGATCTCATTGTCGGCGGTTCCGCTGGCGACACGATCACGTCCACCGGCGGTAACAACATTGTGCTGGGCGACAACGGCCAGATTCTTTTCGACGCGAACGGTTTGCTCACAAGTGTAGTCACCGACGATGTGGTCAACTTCGGGGATGATTCAATCACGCTTGGTAGTGGCAACGACATTGTGCTGGGCGGGTCCGGTAAGGATCTCATCAACGGCGGCAACGGAAACAACGTCGTTCTTGGCGACAACGGCCTAGCGATCTTCAACACGTCGCGCAAACTGGTTGACTTCGATACAACCGATCCGGACAAGGGTGACATTGACACGATCAACGTCGGTACAGGCGATGATATCGTGATTGGCGGAGTCGCTGGCGACTTCATCACGGCTATCGGCGGTCGCAATGTACTGATCGGTGACAACGCTCGGATTCAGTCGGATTCGAACGGAAATCTCTTGGACGTCACGACGAAAGATCCATCGATCGGTGGCAATGACGTTATTGTCTCGGGGACCGGCGACGATGTAATTTTTGGTGGTTCAGCAGCCGATTCCATCACGGATGCCGGTGGCCGAAACATCGTTGTGGGCGACAATGGTCATGCCACATTCGATACATCACGACAACTCCGCATGATTGAAAGCATTGATTCGTCCATTGGCGGCATCGACACGATCAGCACAGGCATCGGAAACGATATCGTGCTGGGCGGCGTTGGAAATGATTCCGTAACGACAACCGGCGGCGACAACATCGTCATCGGCGACAACGGTCAGGCTACGTTCGATGATCAGGCTCGAGTGATCAACGTTACCACAAATGCCGCAGCGGACGGCGGAGCGGACTCGATCATCACCGCAGGCGGAAATGACATTGTGTTTGGCGGTTCTGCAGGTGACACGATCAACGTCAGCAGCGGCAACAACATCGTCGTTGGCGACAATGGCACGGCGACGTTCAACACCAGCCGCAAAGTCGTCAGCCTTAGCACGCTCAATCCGTCCGTCGGCGGAAATGACACAATCAATTCGCTCGGCGGGAATGATATTCTGTTCGGAGGTGTGAACAACGACACGATCACCACGACTGGCGGAAACAATGTGATTCTTGGTGACAACGGATCGGCGACATTCAACGCCAGCGGTGCGATCCTGACTCTGCAATCTTCTGATCCGCTCAACGGCGGCACAGACACCATCAATTCCGGAACCGGTAACGATATCGTCTTCGGCGGCTCAGGTCGCGATACGATTGCCGTGAGCAATGGCCGCAATCTTGTACTCGGCGACAACGGAACGGCAACATTTGACGGCCTTGGCCAGTGGCTGACGATCGACAGCACCGACACTTCAATCGGCGACGATGACACGATTACCAGCGGCAGCGGAAATGACACTATCTTTGGTGGTGCAACGAATGATACCGTCAACGCTGGCAACGGAAGAAATGTCGTGCTTGGCGACAACGGCAGCGCGACCTTCAATGCCGCTGGTCAGGTATTGACAGTGACAACGACCAGTTCGGCGAATGGTGGCATTGATACGATCACCACTGGAATCCATGATGACGTGATCTTCGGCGGCACGGCAGACGACACAATCACTGCGTCGCATGGCAAAAATGTTGTGACGGGTGATAATGCTCGAGCCACCTTTGATCCTGGTGGTCAGATTCGCACAATCGAAACCATCGATCCGGCCATCGGTGGCAATGACACGATCAACACAGGGCTCAATGACGACACAATCTTCGGTGGAACGGCCAGCGATGTTGTGAACACCATCGGCGGCAACAACGTCATTCTGGGCGACAACGGCAAGGCATTGTTCTCTGCCAGCGGCATGTTGTTGAATGTTGAAATTACTGATCCAACAATCGGCGGGAGTGATACGATCACCAGTGGTGCCGGAAACGACCTGATCATGGGCGGCACCAGCGGTGATACGATCTCAGCGGGAGCAGGCAATGACCTGATCTTTGGCGATCATGGCCGTGTCACGGGAAATATCCAGCTCACGCAGTTGCCGTTGAACACGTTCACGCCGGACTTTACGTTCACGTCAATTGCCACACAAACAAGCGACCTGGGCGGTGATGAACTCATCCGCGCTGGTGGCGGCGACGACATCGTCATCGGCGGCCAGGGCTTTGACAAGATTCTGGGCGAAGCAGGCGATGACGACATCATCGGCGGCCACACTGTCGCTGACGGGAACGACACGGGCGACTGGATCGACGGCGGTAGCGGCAACGACACCATCGCCGGCGACAATGCCTACATTCACCGCGAACCTCGAACGACGGATACTCGCTGGCGAACGCTGGCCGGTACGACCATACTTGGGGCCGATGGAAATGGTGTAGTCACTTCAACGCCACAGGTGGATCCATCGGGGACCGCCAAGCGAACCGTAACTTTGTTCAATCATACGACCACAACAACAGCGGGACTGTTCGGCAACGATCGCATCGCAGGCGGTTCTGACAATGACACGATCTTTGGTCAGCTTGGCGACGATGCGATTCAGGGCGACGGGGCGATTGTCGATCCACTGGGTGCCATGATCTATGACATCGCATCGACGCGATTATCAGCGGATGACTTTGATGGTCCTGGCCGAGACGGCGACGACTATATCGAAGGTGGCGGCGGAAATGATGTGATCATGGGCAACCTTGGCCAGGACGACATCATCGGCGGCAGCAGCAGTCTGTTCGGTACACCAACAGCGGCGGACCGACCTGACGGTCAGGACGTCATCTATGGCGGATCTGGCACACATGCCGGTCGCAATGATCTGGGTGACCTGTCGATCAACGGTCACGCTCGCGACGCAGACGTGATTCTTGGCGACAACGGAAACATCTTCCGGATCGTCGGGATCAACGGCATCGCCAGCGGCAATTATCTACAGTTCACCTACGACACCTATGGCACCCGGAAGATCGTTCCTCGAACGACTCAGTATCTGGAATACGCATTCGGCGATGCCAACAACACGGCATTCAATGACGAAATCCATGGCGAATCGGGTGACGATATCATCCACGGTATGTCGGGCCACGACGTCATTTTCGGTGATGGCCAGGATGACGACATCATCGGCGGTGCTGGCAATGATCGCATCTTTGGCGGGGCAGGCGAAGACGGTATCCTCGGCGACGACGGACGCATTCTTACCAGTCGCAACGGGCTAACCGAAGCACTTTACGGCATCAACACGCCAAGCGTACAAGCAGCCGTGAATCTACCGGGAACTCTGATCGGTGCGATGACAAATATCACAGGTCGCTTAAAGAAAAGTGTCGATCTGGCAGCCTACTATATTGGCGGGCACGACATCATCTACGGCGGACTGGGCGACGACTTTATTCATGGTGGAGCGGGCGACGACGCCATCAGTGGTGCCGAAGCGACAGCGGCGTGGTTTATCACCACAGCTCAAACCGGAGGATCGATTCTGAATTACAATGCGGCAGCTCGAAAGTTCGCAGCCTACAACGCTGTCGATGCGCTCTCAAAGATCAACGGCTTTGTACTGAACTTTGATGCTGTTGATTCACAGGGGAATAAGATCAACGACGGCATGGACAACATCTTCGGGAACGAAGGAAATGACTGGCTGGTCGGCGGTACGATGAACGACCGCATGTTCGGTGGCATGGGTGACGACCTACTCAATGCCGACGACAATCTTGAGACCAATGGTGGCCTGAATAACATGCCCGACGCCCCTGCATTCGCAGACGCTGACTTCGCGTTCGGCGGTGGTGGTCTTGACGTGCTGATCGCCAACACAGGGGCAGACCGACTCTTTGACTGGGTGAAGCGTCTGAATACCTATGTTGTTCCGATTCTGCCGACAACCGCTGGTCCTAGCGTTGCAGCTCCGACCGTCCTGCGAGATCCGAACGCACAAATTACCTCCTTGCTGATCGCACTGGCCCAATCCGGTGGACACGATGAAGATACTGATACGATTGCGAACCAGTTCTATTCTGAACTTGGCCTGGTGGCCGTCGAAGACGGTCAGACCTGGCAGGATCAGATTCAACTCAGCCATGATCGAGACCCCGCACCGATCAATCTGATCGCTGGACTTGATACACTTGGGGGCTTTGAAACTCTGGCGACTGCTGGCATCCAGGTTTCTGCATCCGCAGCAACAGTCAGCGAATACGGCGACAACAAAGCGGCCAATGTCTCTCTGACGTCACCTCCAACCGAAAATGTCGTGCTGTCGATTGTGTCACAGAATACAGCCGAAGTGGCGGTGAGCAGCTCCACGCTTACATTCACCCCGCTGAACTGGAACATCCCTCGAGCAGTGATCATGACAGGTATCGACGACACGATTGTTGACGGCCACAAAACTGTCAACGTCACAATTTCAGTCAACACCGCCCTGTCCGCTTCAGCGTACGCGGCTGTAACTTCGAAAACCGTCGCTGTTACAAACAACGACAATGACCTGTCACGCCCCACGATCAACGGACCAGCGGCGGTGACCATCGCACAGCGACCCTTGATCACATGGACAAACGATCCGAGTGCTGCCGGTTACGATGTATGGATCAACTACGTCACGACCGGCGTCAATGGCTACATTATTACAACCGCAGCTACGAACAGCTTCGCATCCACTGCTGATCTGGGTGTCGGTGTGTTCGACGTCTGGGTTCGCTCGTTCCGCTCTGATGGCATCAAGGGCCTCTGGTCACCAGTTCGTCGATTCACAATCAATACACCGGTCTCCATCAACGCTCTGACCGCTGTGCAGTCGTCTCCACGACCGACGATCACATGGACACCAATCGCTGGTGCCGTTCGATACGATGTGTGGATTGATAACATTTCAACCAGCCAGTCACAATTCATTCGCGACGTGAATGCAATATCTGCTTCCTGGACAGCATCTGCTGATCTGCCGATCGCTGCGTACCGCGTGTGGATTCGAGCCATTGATGCCAGCGGTACTGGTGCTCAGTGGAGCCGTGGTGCTGACTTCCAGGTGAGCTTGCCGGTTGTTCTGAACACTCCAAACGCCGTGCAGTCAACGTCCCGGCCGACGATCACATGGTCGCCGCTGGATGGTGCTGCACGATACGACATTTGGATCAACAATCTGACCACTGGCCAGTCGCAGGTCGTTCGAAACACGAACGTCTCGACAACAAGCTGGACACCAGGGGCAGATCTGTCATTGGCGACCTACCGTGTGTGGGTGCGAGCGATCGATGCCAGCGGCCGAGCTGCCCTGTGGAGCCCTGCGGCTGATTTTCGCATCGCGACAGCACCGACTGCGGTCAATGCTGTGGCCTCCACCTTCGACACCACGCCAACGTTCTCATGGACCCCGATTGCCGGAGCTGCCACGTATAACTTCCAACTGCGTAACAGGGATACCGGTGTTAATGTGCATATCATTCAAAACCTGACAACCGCCACATGGACGGCTCCGGCAGGTCTGCCAAACGGAAACTATCGCTGGTGGTCAGCGGTGATCGGAGTCAACTCGCAGCCAACGATCTGGTCCGTCGCAACAGACTTCTCCATCGGCGGCTGGGCTAGCTTCACACAAACTCCCGGCACGTTTGGCCCAACACCAACCTTCAATTGGCTGGCGGTTGACGGTGCGGCGAGGTATGAAATCCAGATCAACCGCATCGACGTGGTACAGTACACCGTGGTGCATGAGTACAACCTCACCGGCACAAGTTACACTGTCCCGAACGCATTGGTCTCTGGCGGCACGTATCGCATCTGGATCCGCGCGATCGGTACGGAAGGACAACTTGGCAAGTGGAGTTCCACACTGGCATTCAACGTCGCAGCATCTGACTCGTCGAAAAACGACGAATCCTTCCAGGTTGCTTCGCTCGACCTGCTGGACAATCTCCTCGTCGAATTACTCAACGAGCAGACCCCAACAACCATTGAAGATACTCACAAGGCAGCCAATACGGACCTGATCGACGACGCTTCACTCAATGAAATCGACGATCTCATCAACTCAATCGTCACCGACCTGTTGTTGCAGGAGAAAAATACGTAGGCTCGTCGAAAAGCAATTTGTGTTTCCTACTCAGTGAAGACGGGCTTCTTCGATGACTTGACAGAAACTTTACTCGCCAGCAAGGCTGCCAGTCGCTTTGTTTTCTCTGAAACCCGGGCAAGAGGAGACATTCGCAAGACCAGCGACAGCCTTATTCCTGGCTGCGTTGAGTTTCCATCCGCTCGCTTGCCTGGATTCACGTCCTGGGGACAATCTGTCGTGGCTGCGAGTTGCGAGAAATGCAGAATTCGAATTCGTATGTTTGCTCGATTCGGCGTAGTCTTTATATCCTTGTTTTCAGACTGCAACGTTGGAGCAGTCCCGAAAAGTATGTCAGGCTTTCCAGCCTGACATGAAGCAGAACATGTCAGCCTGGAAAGGCGGACGTACTTTATTTCGGGACCATTCCTGATAGCCGGGGAAGGCTGTATGTCACTTCTACTGGAAAAAGTCCTCAAATCTTATCGCGAACCGGGCGGAACGCGGATTCCCGTCCTGGGGATCGAGCGTTTCGCCATGAATCAGGGCGAGCAATTGGCTCTGGTCGGTTCCAGCGGCGGCGGTAAGACGACGCTGCTGAACATCATCGCGGGAATTCTAACGCCGGATTCCGGCCGCGTGGTTGTGGATGGCACCGACATCGCCACGAAGCACGAAGTCGCACGCGATCGGTTTCGAGCCGTCAAGATCGGTATTGTGTTTCAAACGTTCAACCTGCTGCCGGCGTTTTCTGCGTTGGAAAACGTCCTGCTGGGAATGTCATTCTCCGGACGCGGCGTTGACAAAGCGTTTGCAAAGCAATTGCTCGAACGCGTGGGGCTCGGACATCGTCTGAATCATTCGCCACAAAAGTTGTCTGTTGGTGAACAGCAGCGAGTCGCGGTCGCTCGATCACTGGCCAACAAGCCCGTTCTGTTGCTGGCCGATGAACCAACCGCCAACGTCGATCCGGCGAATCAACAATTGATTCTGGATCTGATTCGTGATACCTGCCGTGACCACAATGTCACGCTGCTGATGGTGACGCATTCGCCCGAAGTCGCCGGAGCGTTCTCTCGCGTCGAAAATCTCAAGGACTTTAATCGTCCTGAACTCAGTCTTCAGGAGCAGTCCGCATGAACCTGTTTACGATTGCATGGAAAAGTCTTAAACAACGCCGTCTGGCATCCAGTCTCACGACACTCAATATCGCCCTTGGCGTGATGTTGATGGTCCTGGTGCTCGTCATGTTCGGAGCTGTCGATGCGGCATTTACGCAGCGAAGCATTGCCTACGATTTGATCGTCGGGCCCAAAGGTGCAGACCTGCAACTGGTGCTGAGTGCTGTGTATCGCATGCAGCCGCCCATCGAAAACCTGCCGTATTTGTATCTGGAGCAACTGCAGAAGGATCGTCGAGTCGTCTCGGCAGTGCCGTTGGCATTTGGTGACGTGACGCAGGAAGGTTCTTTTCCGATCGTCGGTACGACTCCGGAATTCTTTGAGAACGATTTCACGCCAGGCCGCGCGTTCAAAATTCGCGGCAAGCGAATCAACGGTCTGCTGGATACGATTATCGGCTACGAGGTCGCTCGACAGAACAACTGGGACATCGGTTCGACATTTTCTATCATTCACGGTGGTGCTGAAAGTGGTGATGTGCATGATGAACAATTTGTCGTTGTTGCTGTATTGGCACCGACTGGCACGGCCAATGATCGCACGGTATTTCTGAACATCGAAGGATTTTACGCGATCGCAGGACATACGAAGCCCGTCAAGGAAATCGAAAAACGCCTGCGGGACTTTTATGCCTCTGATCCGGAACGCCTGGCCATTGCGATGGAACAAATTGAATCCGTGAAAAAGTCGGAGCCTAAAAATGCAGAAGGTGTACACGACCCTCATCACCGTCATCACGAGAACCCTGATGCGATGAAAGAAGTCACGGCGATTCTGGTGAAGACTCGGCCGGACACGCCCTTCGATTCGATGAGTCTGTCGATGGAACTGAAGACTGGTTACCAAGCGATGGCCGTCAATCCGATTGTCCCGATCAGAAGGCTTATCGACGGCATGCTGGGCAATATCAAGAAAGCATTTGTGGCTTTGATCTCCGTGATTATCCTCGTTTCCGGCGTGGGAATTTTCGTCAGCATTTACAACTCAATGTCTGATCGTCGCCGTGAAATTGGCATCATGCGGGCCTTGGGAGCGGGCCGCATGCACGTGTTTGGCATCATCCTTGCCGAGTCAGTATTGCTGTGTGTCGTCGGCGGTTTGGTGGGCTGGTTGGCTGGCCACGGTCTGGCGGTCATCTCGGCACCAACACTGACCGAACGCACAGGCTTGCTCATTAACCCATGGTCAGTTGATCCACGGGAAGCCATCCTGTTTCCGGTTTTAGTGGGACTCGCCGCTCTCGTCGGATTTTTGCCAGCGTTGACGGCGTATCGAACGAACGTGTCGGACGCGTTGAGTTCATAGGATATGAACGCTCACTTCCCGATCAACGCCAAATTGTCGCGGTGAATGACTTCACCGTACGGCACATGTCCAAGCGCCGTCGCGATCTGATCGGACCGGCGGCCCTGGATCCGGCGAATCTCGTCGGAAGAATAATTCACCAGTCCTCGCGCGATCTCGACGCCGTCGCCGGTCTTCAATCCGACCAACGCACCGGATTCGAATTCGCCCTGAACTTCCGTGATGCCCACAGCCAACAAAGATCGTCCAGATTCACGAACGGCTTTTGTTGCACCGCTGTCAATCACAAGCACACCAGCAGGCGGCGCACCAAAGCCGATCCAGCGTTTCCACGAAACGACCGCTTCGCCCTTGGCCAGAAACAAAGTTCCTGTCGTGTTGCCTTCCCGAATGTCATCTAAAACTGTGTCGCTGCGGCCACTGGCGAGGATCACTGTTTCTCCCATGCCGGTGGCTGCCAGAATCGCCTTCAATTTGGAACCCATGCCGCCTCGACCACGCGTGCTCGTTTCGGCAGCGGCAAGTTTCAATAGAGATTCATCCGGTCTTTCGACGAGAGGAATCACTACGCTGGCGGGATTCGATGGCGGACCATTGTAGAGTCCCGCGATTCCAGACAAAATGACAAGCAGCGGATCAGGCAACAGAGTCGCCAGCATGGAGGCCAACTGATCGTTGTCTCCGACCGCGATTTCTTTAATGCTGACCGTGTCATTTTCATTCACGATCGGCACGACGCCGAAATCGAACAATGTTCGCAGCGTATTTCGTACGTTCAGATAACGTTGTCGATTGCGAAAATCGTTGCCAGTCAACAACAACTGAGCGGTCTTCAGACCATTCTTCATCAACGCATCGTTCCATGTGCGCATGAGTAGCGGTTGTCCGATCGCGGCCGTGGCCTGCAGCGCGGGCAGCGAATTCGGGCGACGATTCATACCCAGAATGCCAATCCCTGCACCGACCGCCCCGCTGGAAACCAGCACCACTTTACGCCCCGTCTGCTGGATGCGAAAAATCTGGTCGGAGATGCACTGAATCCGATCGAGATCCAACCGATCCGTGTCTGTGGTGAGGACGTTTGTTCCAATCTTCACGATGACTGTGTGGCAGGCTTTGAAGACTTCCTGTCGGACAAGATCTTGCATAAGAGTTTTCAGTGTGCAGTTTTCAGTATTCAAATTTGAAATCTCAAATTATGAATCTCAAATCAAGGGTCCAATCCAAATTCCGCCCGCAACTTCTTTGAGGCCTCATCTGCCTGACTCGCGGCAATCACCACGCTGAGTTTCAATTCACTCGTGTTGATCATTTCCACGTTGATCTTATTGTCCGCAAGGCAACGGAACAGTCTGGCTCCAACTTCCGTGTGACTGCGAAGCCCGATGCCAGCGACCGAAATTTTTCCGATGCTGCGATCGGAGGACACCACCGAGCCGCCGTACGTTTCCATCACTTCGCGAAGCAGCAACACAGAACGATCAAGATCCGAACGAGGCACGGTAAATGAAATCGTCGCTTTGCCGTCGAGCGCTGCGTTTTGAACGATCATATCGACCAGCACGCCGCCTTCCGCAATCGCAGTGAAGACCGCTTCTGCGATTCCCGGATCGTCTGGCAGATTACTCAGCGTGACACGGGACTGATTGCTATCCGCCGTGATGTCACTCACGACAATACTTTCCATGCTGTCCAGCCGGGAAATAATATCGGCTGTGACTTCGGGGCTGGCTGCATCCACGCCCCAGCGTTTACCATTCGAGGCACATCCGACTTGCGGCGGAGATGACGTCGCTTTGTCGAGTTCAAAGCCCATATGAGCCGCCAGCACAGCGTCGTCGCAGCGATCGCGTTCAATCAGCACCGAGATCTTAATTTCGCTCGTCGTCACCACACTGATGTTGATGCCATGAGCCGCCAGCACCTGAAACATTCTGGCTGCGACACCGGTATGTGTTTGCATGCCATCCCCGACGACGGAAACTTTTGACAGACCGATGGTCGGAACCACCTCCACTGCCTTGAGACTGATCGCCGCCGCTTTCGCGACTTTCAATGCTGCTGGCAATTCGTCTTCCGCGACCGTGAATGACACATTCGCCGTGCCTTCGCGAGCAACGTTTTGTACGACCATATCAACCGGAATTTTGGCCAGCGAAAGTGAAGAGAACAATGTGCTCATCACACCAGGCGTATCCGGCAATCCAATCAGTGTGATCATGGCTTCATTTCGAACAAACGCCACGCCGGTCACTACCGACGTCACTTCGTCGGACACCGGAGCGATCAACGTACCTGGCCCATCGGAGTATGCCGGTCGGACACGCAACTGCACACGATATTTTTTTGCAAACTCAATGGATCGCGAATGCATCACGCCGGCACCAAGGCTGGCGAGTTCCAGCATCTCGTCATAAGAAATTCGTTCAACCTTGCGAGCGCCTTTGACGAGTCGCGGATCGGTCGTGAACACGCCTTCGACGTCGGTGTAGATTTCGCAGAGTTCAGCGTTGAGTACCGCCGCCAGAGCCGTCGCGGTTGTATCACTGCCGCCACGTCCCAGCGTGGTGATATTCATTTCCGCATCGACACCCTGAAAGCCAGCGGCGATAACGATGTTGCCAGCCTTCAACAACTCCTGCATACGCTTGGTAGAAATACTGACGATGCGAGCCTTCGTGTGCGTCGTATCGGTGAGGACACCAATCTGCGCGCCGGTCAAACTGATGGCTTCTTCGCCAAGTTCGTGTACAGCCATCGCCATCAGAGCAACGGATTCCTGTTCGCCGGTTGCGAGCAGCATGTCCATTTCGCGAGGCCGAGGCTGGCTGGTGATTTCTTTGGCGAGATCAACAAGTTCGTCCGTCTTGTGACCACGCGCGCTCACAACGACGACAACGTCGTAACCTTTTCGTTTTGCTTCAACCGCGCGGCTTGCTGCGCCTCGAATTTTTTCAGCATTGGCCACACTGGTGCCACCAAATTTCTGCACAATGACTGCCACGTTCTCGGTTTCTCCTGCGATATTGGACGGAATTTCGTCAGAATACGTGTTTTGTTGTACCAAAAGTCCAGGCTGGGGATATCTGATTTCATACGCCGGAATTCAAGTTTATCAGAACTCGACAGGCGTTTAGGATCACTCGATAAGTAACGAGCATATTTCTGTCGTTTAATGATGTCTGGATTCGAGCGAAACTCGACGACCTGCTGCCAGTCGGAATGAATCGCGCGGAATTGATCCTGCGTTATACGCTCAGTCACCCACGTTGTCTTCCACGATTGTCGGCACGTGCAATCCTTCGCATCTGACCGAGAATCTTGCCGCTGTCGCCAAAGGTATTCTCCCGGGCGATCTGCACACACAGGTCAGAGAACGCGTTGCAGCGCTGAACGCCCCCTAATATTCGTGGGCCTAAGAAAACGAATGACGAACCGCCGTCAGACGTCTACAATCCGGCAGAGTTGAATCTCAGCCCCGCAATCGATTGGATCCTGACAACATGGCAGTAATACAACGCCCCGCGAATCTTGCCGAACTGAAGGCCAGCGGCTGGAAGTCGCGGAGTGTCAAAGACGAGATTCGTTCCAACTTTCAGAACATGCTGGCGAGCGGAGCGGAACTCTTCCCAGGCATCGTAGGTTACGAAAACACCGTCATCCCTGAAATCAGTCTGGCACTGCTGGCTGGCCACGACATTTTGTTTCTGGGAGAAAAGGGCCAGGGCAAAAGTCGCATGATGCGAGCTTTACCCCAGTTTCTGGATGAATTCATTCCGTACCTTGATCTTCCCGGTTGCCCGGTACATGAAGATCCATATAAGCCGATCACATCCCAGGGCAAACGCTGCATCGAAGAACTGCCGCCGGAGCAGATTCCGATTCGCTGGTGGCCTCGTAAAGAACGCTACGCCGAACGCCTTGCACCGGGGACAAAGTTTGCCGACATCGTCGGCGAAATTGATCCCGCAAAACTCGCGGGCGGCACCAGTATGTCGGCCGAGGACGCACTTCACTTTGGACTCATTCCACGCATGCATCGCGGCTTGTTTGCCATGAATGAATTGCCGGAACTGGATGAACTTGTGCAGGTGGGATTATTCAACATTCTGGAAGAACGCGACGTGCAGATTCGCGGCTATCCAGTGCAGTTTGATCTGGACGTCATGATTCTGTTTTCGGCGAATCCAGCGACGTACAACCGCAGCGGGAAAGTCATTCCGCAGCTGAAGGATCGCATCGGCAGCTTAATTCAGACGCACTATCCGCATGATCGCGACTCCGGTATCCAGATCATGGAGCAGGAATGTGAGCTGTCGCTGGACGGTGACTTCCCGATCGTTGTTCCGTTTTTCATGAAGCAGATCATCGAAGAAATCAGCCGTGCGGCTCGTAAAAGTCGCTACATCGATCAGCAATCCGGCGTCAGCGCCCGCTTCAGTTTGGCAAATTATCAAACGATGATCGCGAGCGCTCGACGTCGAGGCTGTGTGCTGGGCGAAAAACCAGCCGTACCGCGAATCAGTGATCTCGGCCATTTGTATTCGTCATCGCTCGGCAAGCTGGAAGTTGATTTGATGAGCAGTCATCAGATGACCGAGCGGCAGGTTCTGGATGCGGTGATTGCAGAAGCGATCAAGTCTGTCTTCGAGGAATATGTCGAACAGCACGGGCTGGAATCCATCGCTCAGATTTTCGCGAAGGGCGTCAAAATTGAAGTCGGCGATATGCTGCCCAGTGAGCATTACGAAACGCTGCTCAAACGAGTCCCACCGATCTGGGACAAAGCGTTTGAAGTGAACGCTGCCGACAACGCCGCCGTCCGAGCGTCGTGTGTGGAATTTGTTCTGGCAGGGCTGTACGCCACAGACCGCATCAGCCGAGCCCAGCGGCATGGCGTCGTTACGTACGAAGTCGGCTGAAAGCAACAATGGCGACTATACTGCATCCGGATCAAAGAACTTGATCGACAGCGGATAGTTCCATAACGTGCCTTCATTGGATTTTACCGCTCCGACGATGGGGAAGATCACAGTCAGGGCTGCCAGAGCCAGGGCCATTGGGATGCCAATGACGATAAAGCACAGCAATCCGCAAATCACGCCGTAGATCAAACAACTGAGATACCAGTTCAGGATCACCATGCCGTGACGATTGGCGGCCCGTGAATCGTCCTTGCTGATCGCCCACATCACGATCGGTGCGGCAACGCCGATGCCTCCGGCAAAGATCAGCAACTGCGACAGATGCATCAGCATGCACCATGTTTTTTCTTCCAGCCCATAAATTCTGTTAGGCTGAAAATTCGCTGCGCCGAGACCACTGGCGGTAAATATGTTGGTTTCTGGAGCTTGCAGCAATCGTTGCTTGGCAAGCTGAAATTCTTCGTCGCTGAGTGTTCCGGCGTCGCGGAGTTTCTGCAGTCGTTCAAGTTCGTCTGAAAGCATGGAAGCTGTTCCTCTCCGTGAGACACGAAATCGTTTCGCAGGGCCATAATTCGCCGCCTGATTGGACATCCTGGCAGAATTCGCGAAAACATGAGACAAATCAGGAAGCATTTGGAGTCTAACATGTTCCACTGTTGCAATGCGGGTGCTGATTGAATCGTTTAACCCGACTCGAAGAGAAGGTACCGAGCTGATTGAATCGTTTAACCCGACTCGGAGAGGAGGTACCGAGTGCCCCGCCTCCTCTTCGAGTCGGGTTAAACGGAAAAGATCTCGGCTGAGACTAAATCAACAACCAGCAAGTGAGGAAAAGTCTAATGCATGCCATCAAAAGCATCATCTTCAGCGTCGTTCTTTTCTTTCTGCTTCAAGATCACGCAGCAGCCCAGCAAGACGTGCCGCACGAAATGCCGGGGTTACACAATCTCGTGCAGCTATCGGCCGACGTCTATTCGGGCAGCGAGCCTGCCGGCGAAGAAGCATTTGCCAGTCTGAAAAAACTTGGCGTGCAGACAATTGTCAGCGTCGATGGCGCGACGCCGACAATTGACCTGGCAAAGAAGTACGGAATTCGATACGTCCACGTCCCATTCGGCTACGATGCCATTCCGCTTGCCACACAATTGTCTCTCACCCGCGCCGCGCGGGATGCAAAGACTCCGATGTACATTCACTGCCATCACGGCAAACATCGCGGCCCGGCTGCTGCTGCCATCATCTGCCGCACGCAGGGAATCGTAGATCTTGCAGGTTCGCTGAAGATCATGCAGAACGCGGGCACCAGTCGCGACTACAAAGGTCTCTGGCGAGCCGTTGAAACTTTTACTGTACCGTCTGCCGACACGCAGCTTCCCGAGCTGGTTGAAGTCGCGAAGGTCGAATCGCTGGCCGCAGCGATGGCTCGCATCGATCGCAACTTCGACAACCTGAAACTCTGTGCTGCCGCGGACTGGAAGACACCCGCCGATCGTCCGGATCTGGTCGCTCAACAGGAAGCGTTGCAGTTGCAGGAAAGCTTGTATGAGTCCAGCCGACGGCTCGCCGAAAAAGAGCACGCGGCCGACTACGATGCAGCTTTCCGAGAATGGCTGACGGAATCTGATGTGGTCGCTCAAAGGTTGTATGAGTCACTGCAAACGAACAACACGACCGCAGCAACGGCTGCATTCACAGCATTGCAAAAGAATTGCAAGCAATGTCATGTGAAGTATCGTGATCAATAGTCTGGCGGGTTACTTGAGTAATTGCGGCGGCACCAACGGTTTGTATTCTGGTGCGAGATTCACTTTGGCCTGCGACTCGGTGACGTTTGCTGGATCCGAGTAGTCGATCGTTCGGACGCGGCCAAATTCGACGACATAGAGCATGCCTGTGTTTCTGGTCCACAGAATTGCGTAGTTGGCATTTCCGTCAGGGAGTTTGATTTCAAACGGAGGATGTGGCGATTCAACTTTGGGATCAGGCGAAAGAAAGATGATCTTTGCGTTATTTGTGCGAATCTCCGGGGCACCGAAGCGTTCGACGCTCGTCACTTGTTGCACGGCGAGTTGCACCGATTCACCCAGCACATAGCGGCCCGGCGCGATGGCTCGGCGGGGTTTTGTGGCTGCCGTCGGATCAATAGCCAGAACTCGAAATTCCACTTCGCCGGTTTGCAGCGAACCCACAAACAGCGGTAAATACAGTCGCTGCTGCAGGCGAACGGCGAGGTTCAGCAATGCGTCGGGAGAATGATCATTGATGAACACGCTGACTTCTTCGTCAGTCGGTGTTTCGCCAAAGATGTCATTCGTCACATGCTCAATGAGCAGTTTTCTGTCGGCTTCGGACGCAGGCAATGGAGACTCCATCGCGATACGTTCAGCGATGGAGGCCTTTCGCAATTCCTCAGGATCTTTCGGGTCGTTGGGACGCATCCAGGCTTCGCTGCGAATATTGACCGTTGTCGCAAATCGAACGTTATCGCCAGCTTTCGCTTCGACCCAGGCTCCAACGCTGCCTGTGCTGATTTCTTCTTCATAGGGCCCCGGTCCGATGCCAATCCCGTGTCCTTTCACTTCGATGTATTCGTCGGTGGGATACTGTTTGACGAAGGTATCGACTTGGCTTCGCACTGTCCCAAGCAAAGCTGCCGGAATGCGTCCGTCGGAGCGAGCATATTGCTGCCATTGTCTGATGAGCTTTTCCACTGGCGACTGTTCAAATGCTGTCGGTGTCTGCTGTTCAACTATTGCAAAATCGACTTCGACTTGAGATCCCGGCTTCGGCGTGGAATTCGTCGCGGTATCGGAATTCAGTTGTTCGTGTGATACAAGAGCGGGTGCTTTTCCGGCCATCTTGTAACGGAAACTCAGCGTCCCTTTTTTGACGTCTGATTTGGTGACCTGCACAAGCCCGATCTTGCCGCTCTGATGTCGAAAGACTTGCGTTTGAGGCTGTAACGGATACTCATCGAATTCGCCAAAGACGGTGGACGTGTGCCAGCGGTTTGGCGGTTCTGACAGAAAGACATCCTGCGCGGCCGCGACGCTCAGATCGGTGAAGGCGGTAGGACGGACCGGCAATGCCAGTAGATTAAAGCCGACCAAAGCTAGTCCCTCGGCTGCTCCGCCGCTTCGTGTGGACTTACTGATGATCGTCGGTTGACTCTTCCACTTCGTCGTGCGTTGCACCATGAACGAGACACGATTTTGATTTTGCCAACCTTGAAACTCAAACGCTTCGTGTAACTCTCGAATATTCTTCGACAACTCCGCAGCATCGACTCCCGACATAAGACGCACTTCCTGAGTACTATGGCTCCACGCACATTCAGCACCTTCTGCATCGGCCGCATGAAGTGTAACTTCAATCACGGGATCCCAGTTCGGCGATTCTGCTGGAGGTGTTTCCTGCTTATTCGCTGGCGGCTGAAACCAAGGAAATTTCCAAAGCCGATAGCGAATCCTGCGAGATCCCGTCGCCGGGTTGAACGGATGGAACTGAAGAATTCCCTGCGATCCTTCGTTCGTCAGGAATACGACCGTATTCTGCTCCGGCGTGAGCAGCATAAATCCGCCTCGAGGTTCCTCGCCAATCGACAAAGGCTCGGCGTTACGGACGTCATCTATGATCGTGGACCAAAGGGAGCTGTCAACAGTCCAGATTCGAAGATTGCATCCCTGCATCTGATCGCCGCAGAACACGTCTACGCCACGAGTCCGCCCCCACAGCAAGTAATCATTGTCTGTTGCGCCTTCCAGTTTTCGAGCCCCTTGATGACGATCCAAATCAAATGTCGATGGCGCGTCGGCCAGCATGTTCCAGAACAATTCCGTTTCGAAGACGTCAGAGACTTCAACATTTGGCCCGGTCGGAAACAGGGGTTCAAATCTGGCCATTCCCGCCTTGTCAATTTCATCCAGTTCAGGGGAATCCTGATTTCGAGCAGGACTCGGCTTAGCAAATTTCTCCAGATCCGCCGCAGACAGAAACTCTTCGCCATGTTCCGCCCACCATGACTGCCAGTACACTTGCCGTTCCACATAAGCCTTGCTTTGTTCGACGCGTTGTTCCGGGGAGTCGTACGTCATAGACCGAAGTTCGTCCTTGCCCTCGGGCCACTGATGCTCCGTCAGATGCTTCAACGCATCAAGAATCTCGCCTACAGGGCGATTGATACTGATCGAATCGTCGTTGGGATCGGGACTACCGTCGTGCCGCTTCATGAATTGAAACAGTTCCGGGTCGCGGATATTCACGCCGCAATCCGATCCTGATGGACGCAGTGTTTTTGGAATGGCTCGGATCAGCGCAGGCACTGCACGCGGATCATTCATGGCGTCCAGTACAAAACCCAGCGCGCGAAGCGTTTGATCTCGATCCGTCTGGTCAAGTTCTTTCAACAGCGGTGCGAGCGCGGGTTCGCCGATATTGACGAGTTCCTGAGTTGCCTCTGCCCATTCTTCACTGCGTATGAAAACTCGGTCGTTCCGCAATAGATAAACGAGTTCTAAAACACGTGTCGGAATGTCTTCGCTGAGTCGATGCCGAAGTCGGACGGAAGCATCGCGAGGACTGAACTTTTCTCCTTCAACAGGATCACGGAGAACGCTGACCGTGAGCGGTGTCCTTGCAATTGGCCCTGCGAGTGAGTTCAGAAGTTTGACCGGTTCTTCACTACTGGCAGAAATGGGAACCGAAGCGTTCGTTTTATTGCCTGGCGTTTCATCAGTCGCACAGAGCATAGCAACCGGTACAACAACGGTCGTACAAATTATCAATGCTGCCGCGAGTGCTGTGGTCGAAACACGTCGACGGTTTTGCTTTTCGCTCAGCACTGCTGTCAGCCTGCCATGCAGCGAAGAATTCCGGGCCATTGCCAAACCACATGCCTGAGTCCACGGTGAGGATGAAAGCCTGGTGGCGACGTTGAGCAGATGTTCGGCATAGGCGGAGGCTCGAACGCCGCTGGCGAGGACGATATCATCACAGGCTCGTTCGCGTTCGACATGCATTCGCCAGGCTGCGATCCAGACAAGCGGATTGAACCAGTGCAGAGCACACGCGAATTGGGCGAGAAGTTGCCCGAGCACGTCGCGACGTTTGATGTGCGCGAGTTCGTGCAGCAGCACCGATCGAAGTTGCTCGTTGGACCAGTCCTGGGCGGCGACGGGCAGCATCAGGCGGGAACGAAAAATGCCCCAGACGACGGGTATTGTTTTATCGGGATGCAGCAGTAGCGTGACGTGCTGGCGGATGTTGAGTGTGGTGCAGGCAGCGGTGAATGCAGAGTAGACATCACTCTCCGAATCGTTGCTAGTTGTGGCGCGCGGTGAAGTCATGTAGGTCCCGCTTGCCGAGCGGGACTTTCGCCGCAAGGCGAACCGAATGCGGGCGACAATTCTGCGCAACCAACCAGCGAGGGCGTGATCTCCGGCGACGTGTGCGGAATTTGGCACCTTGTCTGTTCGCAGGTCGGGGCGTGGCCCCGAAGTCCTGCCCGGCAGGCAGGACCTACTTTTACGTTCCGTTCGCCACAGCATCGCTCGCGCGATGGCGAGGCGGAAGATCAGGATGGAAAAACTAATAAACCACAGTGACGAAATTGCGTGGTGCCAGGTCCAGATGATCGGCTTTACCGTCACGACAGCAGCGGGGATTGCTGCTGTGACTGGTGATTCAATGGTCGATGCGGCCTGGTCGGCGTCGGTTGATGGAAACCGCAGGGCATCGTCGAATGACAAGGCGTTCACTGCATCAAAGTCATGGGAATCATAAGAAGCATGGGAAGTATGATCTGCGAGATCAGCTTCATAAATCGCATTGTTCCCATCACTCCCATTGCGATTCACTTCAGCAAATCCCACAGCTTTCACCCAATCCGGCAGCACTCGCCACTGAGGCAACATTGCCGAAAGCAGCGGCACAGCCAGCATGGCGATGATCGCCACGAGCCACACGAGATGTCGTGTCGCCGCAGAATCGCGACGCAGGAACAATACGACCACCCCTGCAAACAGCAGCAATGCCGCACCTTTAATTGCCGAATCCAGCAGCAATAAACTGGAAACGCCGCTCACAGAGATCAGAATGAACAGTGCTCGATTCATCTCAACGACCCTCCGACTTGGCTTGTTCAATCAACGCGATCAGTCGTTCACGTTCGTCATCACTGACGTTGTCCTTCCGAGAATGCAAATGAGCCGCCAATGCTTCTTCCAGCGAACCGCCGAAGAATGTTTCGAGCACATTCTGAAACGCATTGCGTCCGGCTTTTACGCGAGCCTCGCGCGGTAAGTAGACAACCTCCCGCCCATTTTCGCGGCGTTTGAGATGCCTTTTTTCCTCAAGGATATGCATCATCCGCCGCACGGCCATTGCTGTCGGTGCATCGGGGATGGCTTCGACGACCTGATTGACTGTCGCTTCGCCCAGAGCGAACACGGCATCCATAATCTGACGCTCACGGCGACTAAGTTCCGGAGGTTTTGCCATTCGTTTTCTCCCACGGTCGCAAGCGTCAGTCGTAATTCGAAACTGTAGCGGAGCGTTAATTTATTAACGTTCAGCGTGGAATTCCGCAATTCGTCTCGCGGAGCACTTCAATGTCGCCGCCAGCCGAACATCAGGGGCGGATGTTCGGTCCACGGCGTCACGTCGTCCCTTGGTCATCGTGGCACTGGTCGCAGGTTGCAGCAAGCTGCAAAGTCCTTTCCGGCAGAAAGGACCTACTTTCACAACCATACTCCACTGCAGGCTGTCAATTGAATTTGTTTTCGCAACCCGAAACGTCAGTGAGGGATGGAATTGCCTGCGTTTTTAGTCGCAAATCCTTCGCTGATCCGTCGGGTTGGGATTAAATCGACAGCCTGACTACACCGCGAGCCTGGTAATTTATTCCAGATGTAATGGTTGTGCAGCCGATGCAGTTGATAAGGCAGTGTTTCAGTGACGTTGACATCGACCAGGACCGGCAGTTTTTGCCGATTCGCGATTCCTGTCCCAGCAGGCTCAACCACAAACGACCGGATTTTTTTGATTCGACAGCTTTATGATACTCGCAGAATATCGCATCGACACAGGGTACTTCGCAGGTCCACTCGACCTGATGCTGTACCTTGTGCGCAAGACTGAAATCGATATCTGCACTGTTTCATTGTCGACGATTACCAAAGATTTTGTCGCCTACATTGACGTTTTGGATTTCCTGGACTTCGACCTGATCGGCGACTTCGTCGTCACTGCCAGCACACTGCTGGAAATCAAAAGTCGCGAAGTTCTGCCGACACAAACTGAAACCGTCGCAGACACAGATGATCCGGAAGAATCTGGCAGCGATTTGATCGCGCGACTGATGGAATATCGTCGCTACAAAGAAGCATCCAAGTTGCTCGACGACCGTGCCTCGGAATGGCTTGAACGCTACCCACGACTCAGCAGCGATCGGCCGAACATCAAACGCGATCACTCCGAAGACCGCATTAAAGAAGTCGAACTTTGGGACCTTGTCAGTGCTTTGGCACGCATCGTCCGCATGCCTGACATTGAACGTGAAGTCGCCATCCGGATGGATGAGACACCAATGAGCGTCTTCCAGGAACAGATCCGCGATCGTATTGCAGCTGAAGGTCGAGTCGCATTCAGTTCACTCTTCGACGGCGAAAAGATCCAGTCGCGCATCGTGGGTATTTTCCTTGCGATCCTGGAACTTATACGTCACGAGCATTATCGCTCCGAGCAGCCAATCGACTTCGGCGACATCTGGATCCTTGCACCCCGCGAAGGTGCGTTTGTTGCATAGCCTGTATTTTCGAAGTTTCGAGTGACGTCTTGGTGGAAAGTGAGTCCTGAAATATTAACATCTAGGGAGACAGTTGCACATTTCAACGACTAGCAACCTCCACTGAAAGATCATCGTTATGGATGTTCAATTTCCGTCGCCGCAAGACCTACATCTCGATTCCGCAACGCTGGATCTGTGCCAGGACGTCGCAAATATGGCGTTGGTGATCAACGACTTTCGCCCACTTGCAGAGCCGGTCGTTGCAGAAATCCGTAAACGGATGCTTGAAGATGGCGTCTATAACAGTAATGCGATCGAAGGAAACACGCTTAGCCTGCAGGAGACCCAGATGATTCTGGAAACCGGAGCAGTCGTGGATGTAGGACGTGGAAGGGAGGCCACAGAAGTCCTGAACCTCGGAGCTGCAATCCGGGAAATCCAATCGTTTGTTCATGATCGCACGCGGTGGAGTGATCATAAATCGTTTCTATCGGTACATGGGATCCTGATGAAAAAAAACGGTGATTCTTGTGCAGGAATCGTGCGAAACGAAAGCGTCATGATTCCCGCCGCGAAACATCAACCGCCAGGCCCTGAGAAGCTCGCGGAGTTGCTTGCGTGGCTATGGAGTACGTTGCAAGAATCTAAAGACTGCGAACCCATTCGACTGGCGACATGGACACATTGGTCTATTGCTCGAATCCATCCATTCATTGATGGTAATGGTAGAATGGCACGCTTGTGGCAGGATCTGATACTCTTCGGGAACCGCTATTCGGCGGCCATCATCCGAGCCACAAATCGAAGGGAGTACTACCACGCGCTCACATCTGCAGACGATGGCCGATTTGACAGATTGGCACAACTGATTGGTCAGGGAGTTGCTACTAATCTGCAGGGCTACCTGGATGCGTGCAGAGAAACGGATGAACTCAAGGGTTGGGCGCAGGAGATTGTCGGTGAAGCTCACGCGGCAGTCGAGGAACGAAGACGTGCTGAATATCTGCGTTGGTGCAGAGGAATGTTGCAGCTAAAAGATGCCTTTGTCAGGTGTGCGGCGCAAATCACGTACGTTTCGGATGGCACGATTGACGTTGAATTTCGACCATTTGACATTATCGAGCAACCCACATGGGAAAGTCTTCGATCAGGGCCTGGTGCATCGAAAACATGGTTCTTCTGGTTGAACATTCGAAAAGGTGACAGCCGTATCCAGTACTGTTTCTTTTTCGCCAAGCACTTTTTTCACGAGGCGGGCGAAGTTGTGGCAGGACTTGAAGCCCAGACATCTCTCTTGGTAAGTGAACAGCAGGGAAACGATTCAGCCCGTCGATTGGACCAAATCCCAAATCTTCCATTGCGGCTTCGTGAGATATTAATCAAGGACGGCGAGCTATTGACGCGATGCATGGAACCGGCGACAGGCAGGGAACTCTACGAGAAACCCAAGAGTCATGTCTCAGTAGCTCAAGAGTTTATCAGTCAGGCGATCCTGCATCGCATGCGATAGGCCGCTTCGTGCTTCGCCGATACCAAGCAGTATCACGTCCCTTTCCTATTGCCTATACTTAAAGATGCAGCCACGCCGAAGGACTCCGACCTGGGACAGTTTGGATTACGTAGGGAGACCTGTCCTCAGTTCTGCATCCTTCAGCATTGTCGATGGCAAGCGGCAGCCTGCCCAGCAAAGTCGCCAATGGTAACACCTATTTCGTCAAACTCGTCTTCTGCGGAACTTGTTGCTGCTGCTGAGCTTGTTTGCCGACCATGACTTCGGTGAAGCCTTTCAGATCCGTCCAGAAGGTACCTTCACCGGCGTAGAGCATGTTGAGTTGCACGTCTTCGGGCAGGCCAGTGGCAAAGGTCCATTGGTTGTAAGCGGAGCCTGAACCGAATGCTGACACCGCCAGCGTGAACAATTCAGACTTTGCTTCGGCCTCAATTTGTTTTGCTCCGGCTTTGGCCTTTCCAAGAGTCACACTGGCTTCGGCTTCCAGTTCGGCCGTCTTGCGAGCAATCACTGCTGACAATTTGATTGTTTCGGCTTTGGTTTCTTCCGCTTCTTTATCGCCTTCCGCTGCAGCTTGGGCGACCAGCTTTTTGGTCTCTGCTTTGATGCGTTCTTTTTCCAAATCAACCTTCTTTTCAGCTTCGCGAAGAGTCGCCTCAGTACCTGCCGTCAGCAATTCCTGATCACGAGTCAGTTTTAATTCATCAGCGACGAATTTTTGCTGAATCGGTTCACGGACTTCCAGCGGGATGTGAATATTGCGCACAAATCCGTGCAGTAGTTTCAGGTCTTTGTCTTTCAGGATCTTCTCAAAAGCATCCGACACTTCATGCTGAAACTTGCGACGTGTATCGCCGACGAGAAGATCGACCGCTCCCAGTGACGAACCCTGATTTCGGCAGATACTTTCAATTTGAGGCACGACAACTTTGGCTTCCACAGCATCCAACGTACCAAACTTTCGAATCACATCTGCTGCCTGTTCGGGCATAATTCCCCACACGGCCGTGAAGTCCATATGGATACGAAATCCGTCATTCGAAGGAAAAGAAATCCCGCTTTCGTCATCGACAACCGTGGGTTCTCCACTTTCATCCAGAATCGGCACGTCGTCTATGCTCTTAAGGTTGGTCTTGACCGATTTTTCCGCGTAGCCGACACCAACGATATCGACATGTTGTTCGTTCGGATTGACGGGGTACAAACCGGGCTGCAGAACATTGTCCTGAATGCCTGGCACGGCTTTCGTCAAAGGATTGTCAGTGAGGTTGGTGACGACGCCGACGTATCCGGTCGGAATCGAAACCCAGCCAGCATGCTTGACCTGCTTGCCGGATGTAATAGTTTCTTCTGTGATCACTTTGACGTTGTAGGCATAGTCGTTGATGCGATACGTTCCCGGACCGAACACTTTTCGAAGGATGCCCTTCTGAGTGGTCTCATCCAGATCGCCATCCACAAGGAACTGTCCGTTGTTTAGATCTGCACCCATTTTGCTGGAGACAACCGCCACTTCGCCTGGCTGGACTGCAACGTCCGGAATCAGTTTCGTTTCCCACCAGCCGATCCACAGAAAGTGTCGTCCGGGGCCACGCATGTCTTTGAGAATACCGATTTCCAGCGGCCGACCATTTTCATCAACCTTCGCAAATTCACCCGGTTGTGCGACCGGACGATTGCCTGGCAAAAATGGCAGCGGCGGGCCCTTGTATCGCAGCACTAGACTATGTCCCTGCGGCACATAGACACGATTGAAGGTCCACTGGAACAATTCCAGCCCGAAGAACATGATGAGAACGACCGGAACGGCGAGGCCAAATCGAGACCATTGTTTGCTTGATGATGTATTCATATTTGTGTCTGCCTTGAATCTTTGCGGAACTTGAAATCAGGAGAATTTTATTTTGATCGTTCTCTATTCTGTTTCAGGTGCCGCCTCTGCTGCTGGAGTTGTTTCAGGTGCTGGAGTTGTTTCAACTGCGGGTGCGTCTGGTTGCGGCGCAGCTGGTGTTGGTTTGTCTTCTGGCATCGGTTTTTCTTCAGGCGTCTCAGCCGGAGCTGCCTCTTTGAGTTCTGAGCCCGGAGCTGGTGCAGCATCCGTAACTGTGGCTTCAGTCGGCGATGTTTCAACCGCTGGTTTCGCAGGAGCTGGCTTGGCGGGTGTTGATTCCGGTGACGTCACTGCTGCGGGAACCGACGGTGCAATCGCCGCTGGGTTCAGAGCCGCACCTGAAGATTTTTCCACAGCGGTGACGTCGTTGAAGGATTCGAAGATCTTCATGATCGGACTGTCGGCTGTATTGACCATGATATTTTGAAACGCCGGCGATAGCTTCTGAAACATTACATATTGAGCGTAACCTTTGCCATCTCCCTCGAAGGCTTCCACAGCTTTCTTCCAACCAGCGGATTCTGCGGCGTTGTCAAAACGCACAACATCCGCTTTAGCTTTTCCGATCGCTTCGATGGCCGCAGCTTCATCGATCGATGCATCCAGTTTGAATTGCGCGACGGCCAGGTTTTCGTTGGCTTTTGTCAGAGCAACTTCCTGCTCCTGTTCGGCTTGAGTCGTAATCTGCACGACCTTCTGATCAGCACCAACCAAAGCCTGCTTCTGCTCAACCATCGCTTTGCCGACGGCGAGTTTCTGTTCCGATTCCTGTTGTAACGTTTGCTGTTTGAATTGCAGTTCCTGTTGCTTCGCGATTTCACGTGTTCGTACCGGCAAAGCAATTTGTTCCGGCGGACGAATGCGTGTCACCAAAGCTTGAATGATCTCAATTCCCAACGGCTGACACGCTTCACGCATGGAGACTTCAAAGGCTTCCTGAAATGCTTTGCGAGTCTCCCCTTGAATGAATTCGCGACCCGATGAATTTGATCCCTGCAAACGACAGAAGCTGCGTGCGTTGGGCATGATTACCGTCTTGACGATTTCTTCGTCAATAGCCGGGCCGTTCTCGATTTGATTGAATAAAACGTAAACTTCGGCCGCTTTTTCTGGATCAACACGGAACTCAATCACGCCATCAAGACTGACCCAGAAGCCATCCTTCGATGGAAATCCCATGTCGCCTTCTTCACCAAGATTGAAACGCTGACTGCGACAATCCACCAGATCAACGCGGTAGACATACGGGCTTAGATAGTGAGTTCCCGGTTCAAGTGTGGCTTCCTGGACGCCACGTTCCCCTGCATCGACCAGCAGGCGATTGGGCTGTAACGCAAGCGGTGCAGCCAAGTTTGTGACGACACCTTTAAACCCGGCCGGAATTGCAACCGGTTTGTGGACTTCCACGGAGTAAACATACGGATTGATTGGATATCGTCCGGGATTCAACACTCCCGGCATGATGCCCTTGGTTGTTGCATCACCCTTGTCATCGACCTTGGCAAGGAATTCGCCATAGCCCAGATCGTCACCGGTGAGACTGACCATCACGCCCATTTCACCGGACATGATTTCTATTTGCTTAACGACTTCCCATGACCAGGAATACGGATTGTAAAAGTAGCGACCTTCTGTCAGCACCTTCTTCTGGATGCCTTTGTAGCTTTCATCCGGCGCGACTTCCTGGCCATTGCTGAGATCTGTACCGACCTTGTGGGTCAGGACTGCAATCTCGCCGCTGCTGACGTCGATGCGAAAGCTGGAATAGATCATCCAACTGAGCGCGACTGCCAGTCCCGATAAAAGCATCACCGCCATCAATCCCGCGCCCGAATTGCGTTTTTGAGGATTGAATGCAGAACGTGAAATTTGGGACATAAGTGATTCTCCTGCTGGCAAACGGGTAAAACCGTGCCATTCTTCGACATCAAAACGATGATCTTAAGCTGACTTCGCAGCAGCCTAACGTGCCGCGCGGTGCTTCGGATCAAAAAATAACGTACTTCGTGGCCACAGGTACGCAGGGGAAATTCGCCACCTACCACAAAAACTCAAAAGAAATCAGGAATTTTGCGCGAATTGCCCTCATTATTACGGCAACGGGTGAGGTTCTGAGATCGGTCCCTCAGGGCCACGGGCAAAATTAGAATACGGCAACTGGATGGGCACTGTGCCACTTCCGTCGGCGAGAGGAATCTCTCGTATGACACTCGAAATGGAAATGTCGGCACGGATCGGAATGTCGCCGATTTCCTGGCCTGAGTCCGAGACCCAGCCAAGAAAGCGATCCGTATTCAGATCTGAAGATTGACGATTCGCTTCTTCCACATCGGGGTCCGTGCGCGCTTCAATCAGTTGATGATAAAGCGTCGCGACAATATTCTTCCAGGGATCACTGAACACAGGAATACCGTTTGTCGCTTTGTTGGCAAAGCGCTGAGAATAGACATCTGCCGTGAAATATATCCGTACTCCATTGGCCGTCACAACAGATCCATGATAGCCGCCAAGTCCTTGTGTGGAGTTAACCTGTTCACTCGCCGACGAAACGTCCAGGGATTCAAATGCTTGTGAATTGCCACTGGCCTGTTGCCCATTTGCGCGGCTGTTATCTGCGGTAAGAACAGTTCCGGGCGGTAGTAGAAAATTGAAGACCGTATTCTTGAGATCATACGTTTTCAGAAAACCCTGTTGGTGAAGGTATCCAGCAAAGTTCTGAATGTCGCCTCGACTGACGACCTTCGGGGTATAGCCCACCAAAGGGTGCGACGGAAGGGCGGTGGAACTGATAGGTTGATTATTAAAGTACTGCAAAAGCACGTTGTTCAGATGCGCATCACGCATCGCTGCTGACAAGCTGCTATCGATTCTCTCCACATCTGTTGCTGTCCATTCCGTATCTCCACTGATGTAAAGATTGACGTAGAACAGGTCGCGAATCGTTCGACCTCCACGATACTTAAGATCTTCACTTGAAGCGGCATTCGCGTCATCACTGAATTCGCGGCGAACATAACTTTCAGAATCTCCGCCATCGGCACTTTGCATTCGACCAGCGCCATTGTTTGGGCGATTTGCTGCGTAGTCTGCAACATTTCCTTCACCCCCGGCAGCCTGCGCGGTCATTTGCCTGCCGCGTGGAGGAAGTGGCCATGGACTCCAGAATTTCGTCGAATCACCTGCCGGTACTGATGGGTCAGTTCCGGGCAGCCCAACAGGAACCGTTGGCAATGTGCCGGGATTCGGTGTGGGAACGTAAGGAGGAATTGGTCTTGTTCCCGGCGATGGGTTCAACACAACGGGCACGCCAGGCCCACCGGGAAATCGTGGATAACCGACAGGATAGGGGTACGGGTTGTAGCCTCCGATCGGCTGACCAGGATAGCGATTTGGAATCGTTCCAGTTCCGCCCAGCGGTATGCACCCGAGGAATTGGGCGGATGCACAGAACCATCCCAACCCCACTATGAAGTGTGGAAGTGAAATTTTCATGATGGTCGAGACAGGAAGAAAGAGGATGTCGAAATCTGAAATCGATTCGCACGTTTATGGCCGCTGCCAGGATGTCGCGAGTCGTTTGAGATTCAGATGACAACGAGGAGATTTTTTTGCGTGCAGCAGGGGTGGCCTTGAGAATAACTGGCTGTTGCTGCCACATGCACGAGAGGACCGGCAATGTATGCAGTTTTGCAATTTAGAAAAAGGCCAATTTTGCGTGTCAGGAGAATGATCTTGTACGCAATCGGCAATTTCCGCTAGTCTCCAGGGTATGGCGATGTGATCGTGATAACACCTCAATTCGCATCTTCGAAGGCACAAACGTACCGAAGATCGGGCGGATTCAATCAATCCAATCCCGTTCATGAAGACTCCGTTTCTGAAGAGCGATTGATGCAATGAGACTGTCGAGCCACTCCATGAAAATAAAAATTCATCGTGTCCTGATTGTGATCTGTGTCGTACTTGTTTGTACGTGTCAGACTGGCTATGCAGAAAGGTTTCGACTGCGTGCGAAGTGCGCCCCGGAGAGGCGGCTATCTGCGGAGCTTGTTCTGGTTCGTCACGCGAAATCCCACTACATAGGGATTTGTCGTGATGGGCGAGCGATCTATGAGGTTGCGGACGAACATGTAAAAAAGATGCGTACAATGGCCGCCGGTGTCGAAGCCGAGGCGTTGAACATCGAGGAGCGATCAACTCGACTTCTCATCAGTTATGCGGATGAAGATCACAAACCTTCCAATGACACACTCAAGGCTGCTGGTTTGCAGATGATTCAGGACTACGAAAATGGTTCGTTCCTGATTGTTGAACCCATTGCTGCCGTGACGTCAGGCACTGTCGATGTTCTCATGGCCGACAGTGCCGTGGCTTATGTTGCTCCCGATTACATGATGTCCATTCCAGCGGTGGAAATCTCCGGGGAGGTTCTTCCAACTGCGGAAGACACCGCCACCAATGATCCGTTTCTTAACAAACTGTGGGGCATGACAAACAGCGGTGCCGCCAAAGCCTGGCCTTACATTCATGATTCAGAAAAAGTCATCGTGGCTGTCATTGATACGGGCGTCGATTACACGCATCCGGATCTGAAAGCCAACATGTGGTCCCGAAACGGAAGGTTTGGATACGATTTTTATGAAAACGACAATGATCCGTTAGATCAACAAAATCACGGGACTCACGTCGCCGGCACAATTGGTGCCGTTGGAAATAACGGAGTGGGTGTCACCGGTGTGAACTGGAAAACCCAGATCATGGCGATGCGTTTCCTGGGACCCGATGGTGCCGGGGCCACTTCTGACGCCGTAAAATGTATTGACTGGGCCGTTGAGAACGGGGCTCATATTCTTTGCAACAGTTGGGGCGGCCCCGACACGTCACCAGAACTGGCCGAGGCTGTTGCTCGGGCAGAACGAAGGGGAGTTTTGTTTGTGGCTGCTGCGGGAAATACAGGTGGTGGTGGAAACAATAACGATCAACGACCAAGCTATCCATCGTCGTTGAAGTCTGCAAATATCATTGCTGTCGGGGCGATTGATGCGAAAGATAACCGAGGTTCATTCAGCCATTTTGGAAAGCAATCGGTTGATATCGGGGCACCGGGCGTTGATATTCTCAGCACCGTCCGCAATAACAAGTATGACACTTACAGCGGAACTTCCATGGCAACACCTCACGTCGCTGGTGCTGCGGCGCTGGTCTGGGGAAAAACATTTTCGTCGCCCGCACAGAGTCCAGCCCAAATGACCAAAGTGCGGGATCTGATTCTGGAAAATGCTCGTCCTGTCGCTGCTCTCAAAGAATTTTGGGGTCAGGCGGCACCTGCCAAAGTTCCGGGCGGCGTTCTCGATATCTCTTTTCTGGCGAGCAAACCGCAAGACGATACGCCACCGCCCACCCAGGTTCCTCGAGTGCGTCTCGTTGAGAACCGCATGATCGTCGATCCCTCACGATTGCAATAGGAAGTTGATTGATTCCGCATTTCGCGGTCAGGCAACATTACGTTTCAAATCCACTCTGTGTATGGAGTTAAAAATGTGGAAATTGCTGATTGGTATCACTCTGACTGTCTGTACGTTTGCCGTGGCTGCTGAGCCGCCTGAGAAACAATCGGTGTCGGCCGAGTGCTGTGGTCGCTTACGGCACGGTATTGTTACCATCGGTGGCGAGACGACTGGCACAACCATCACTTTCAATCGCATCGTCTGGGAACTTCAATTGCACGACGATGCCGCTCGGGATTTTGCAAAGAAACACCATAGCGAACATATTGTTGTCACGGGGCAACTTCGAAAAGTTGTCGGAACTGAGACAATGCCACGATGGATCATTGTTGTGAATTCAATGACAAAGGTGGATCCCACAAAAGTTGATGAAGGAAGCAAATTGACGATCCGGGGAACACTTCGAGCCACTCCAGCATCAACAAAAGATGCCAGCGAAATCATAGTTGATGTCGACGACAAAACCTGGCCGATCGATATTTCGTCTGACGCAAAACTGCGTGCCAACGCAAAATCGCTCGTCGGTGAATCGATTGTTGCAAAGTGTCATGTGGAGCGAACCGACGAGGAAGATCCAGCATCACCGATCATCATTCGCGTGAAGACAGTACAGCAAGCCGACGGTGAGTGATGTGAACGTCGAACCTACCTATTCAGTAACCGGCAAGCAGGGAATTGCTAATTTCAAAGTCCGCGTCCGGTCAACCAGTTTCGATCGACGAAGCTGAAGGATGCAGATCTGGGACAGATCTGCTTACGTAGTTTGACCTGTCCCAGGTCGAATTCCTGCGACGCGGCGACATCGTTTGGCAGAAGTTGCTACGCCAATCGTTTTTCAGCAACCGTGCCGTTCGGTGACGTTTTTACGTCATAGCCCTTGCTCTGGATTTCGCCACGCAGACTATCCGCCGCTTTGAAGTCTTTGCTCTTCCGAGCGTCATCCAGTTGGCGGCACAGATCGTCGATTGCAGCCTGTTCGCCGGACTCCTGAGCGGCACCGGGCGATGCAGAATCCAGCGGAGCAATGGCAAGCACACTGTTAATGCGATTCAACGCCCCCAATGCAGTCGCCGGATCGGACGGCATCGTTGAGGCCCATGGCAGAATTACTCCGAGAGCACCGGCGATGTTTAAGTCATCCGCTAACGCTTCGGCGAATTCTTTCAGGATCGGATAATCCAGAGTCACCTCTTCAGCCTTGCCGCCACACGCGACTTCCAGCTTCGCACGGAAATCTGTCAGACGTTTGACAGCACCAGCGGAATCCAGCAAGCCCTTCTTCGTGAAGTTCATGTTGGCTCGATAATGCGACTTAATGAGTTCCAGACGCAGCACGGCCGGATGCACCTGAGTCCCTGTCGCGCGGCCTTCGAGGACGTCACGCACTGTCCAGAAGTTGCCTTTACTCTTTGACATTTTTTCGCCTTCCACCATCAGAAAGCGTGCGTGCATCCAGAAGCGAGCAAACGTGTCTTTGCCAGTCGCACCGCAAGTCTGAGCGATCTCGCATTCATGATGCGGAAAGATCAGATCTTCGCCGCCGGTATGAATATCAATGACGTCGCGACCCAGTCGTTTGCGAGCCATGCACGAACATTCAATATGCCAGCCTGGATAGCCCGTGCCCCACGGTGAATCCCATTTCATAATGTGCGAGCTGTCCGCTTTCCACAGCATGAAGTCCGCCGGATGCCGTTTGTTGACCTGGTTCTCGTCGCTGATTCGTCCGCCTGCACCGGTCAGCAAGCGGTCGAGAGTATTGCCACTGAGTCGTCCATATTGCGGAAAACTCTCGACGCTGTAATAGACTACGCCGTCCGGGCCGACATAGGCATGACCTTTAGCGATCAACTGAGCGATCATTTCCTGCATGATGTCAATGTTCTGAGTCGCATGCAGGATGTTGTCGGGTTCAAATGAAACTTTGACGCCTAGAGTTTGAGCGTCCTGCAGAAATGCGTCTGTGTAATACTTCGCAATTTGATACGGATCATCGGGATTGGCGACGGCACCTTCAGCGACCTTGCCTGATTTTTTGTCTTCTTTGACTCGACGAGCGGCGGCTTCCATCTTGTCTTCACCGGCACCGTCGGCGTTGGCATCGTCCGTCATGTGACCGACGTCTGTGATGTTCATCACGTGATGAACTTTGTGGCCGAAGAATTCCAGTGTGCGGCGAATCACGTCGGCAAACAGAAACGAACGAAAGTTACCAATGTGAGCGAAGTCATAAACCGTCGGCCCGCAACTGTACATTCTCACGCAGTCCGATTCAACGGGCTGAAACGTCTCGGTGGTATTGGTGAGCGTGTTGTAAAACCTGATATCCATCGTTCCGTCTCAGTGGGAAAAAGAGTGCGGGTTGCGGGGCCGAACGGCGAACGGCGAACGGCCGATTTCTCGCGCGAGGATAGTAAAACTGCGGCTTTGAGTGCAGTCCGGATCGAGGACGGTGCGTAGATTCTCGCGAACTAGTCCCAACAGGGACGATAAAAAGCGAAAACATCAAAGGGGTCAGCATCCATCAAAGGCATCCACGTGCCAGGGGACGTACCAGGGGACGCAGCTCATTTCTGAAACAATGAGCTTTTCGCCTCTCTGATGTTCTCGTGCCTCGCTCTGCTATCGCCGTGCCGAACACTATTGGCAGCTTTCCTTGGCCCCGCCGTCCGCGCCCTGCGATTCCGTCCCAACGGGGCAAAATGTGATAGCCTGGGGCAACGCCCCAGGAAAGATCACACCGCACAGACGCCAAAGCCCCAACGGAGCGAAACCAACGGCATTGCGCCGTGTTGTTTCGCCCCGTCGGGGCTTTTTTAGTTGGCTGGTAACGTAAACCCAGGGCGATGCCCTGGGCTTTCACCTTATGGGCCTTTGGCCCGGAATCGCATGGCCCG
>Ga0105054_10000343_pt1:0-67500 | contig 70326 bp, 38 predicted proteins | sample BON02_FD_78091 | JGI IMG/M metagenome (GOLD analysis project Ga0105054, IMG submission 78091) | Freshwater microbial communities from Lake Bonney liftoff mats and glacier meltwater in Antarctica - BON-02 (megahit assembly) | ecosystem: Environmental > Aquatic > Freshwater > Ice >...
GCCGAGTGAGCAGCGGGGGAGTAGCGCGCGGGTGGGCGAGGGGGGGCGCGAGCGGGCGACGGGTTGGGGCGGGGAACGGGCGCGCTCGGTCGCACCCTTTTTTGCACTCACTCTTCTCCCCCCCCCCCCCCGCCCCGCGCGCCCCGGGTGGGTTGGGGTGCCTCCGGTGTGGGGGCCCCCGCGGGGAAAAGGGGGGGTATTTTTTTTGTTTGGGGGGGGGGGGGGGGGGGGGGGGAGAAAAGTGAGTGAAAAAAAGGGGAGGACCGAGCGCGCCCGTTTCCCGCCCCAACCCGTCGCCCGCTCGCGCCCCCCCTCGCCCACCCGCGCGCTACTCCCCCGCTGCTCACTCGGCTCCGCTCACCCGTCTCGCGCTCCCCGTTCTCGGGCGAGTCGCTCCCGTGCACCACGTTGCGCCCGACCTCGACCGCCAGGTCCCCCCGGATCGTCCCGGGCTCGGCCGCGAGCGGGTTGGTCGCGCCGATCAGCTTGCGCGCGGAGAGGACGACCCCGTCGCCCTCCCAGACCATGGCCACCACGGGGCCCGAGACGATGTACTCGACCAGCGCGCCGTAGAAGGGCTTGGAGGCCAGGTCCTTGTAGTGCTCCTGGGCGAGGGACTCGGGGGTCTGGAAGAGCTTGAGGCCGACGAGCTTGAAGCCTGTTTTGTTGGTTTTTTGGGGGGGGAGCGTGCGGGGGGGAGAAGAAGGCAGGGCAGAGAGCCGGGGGGAGGCGCGTTAGCGCGCTGCCGGAAAAAAGCGAAGCAAGCAAAAGAGCAGGGGGACAGCAGCAAGTCGTCCGCGCACTCACCCTTGCGCTCGAAGCGGCCGATGATGTCGCCCACCAGCCCGCGCTGCACGCCGTCGGGCTTGACCATCACGTAGCTGATCTCGGCGCGCGCCTGCACGGCGTTTTTGCGCGAGCGCGGCGTCGGGCGGGCGGCGACCGCAGCGGCGGCGGCGGCGGCGGCGGCCGGGCGGCGCGCGGCGGCGGCGGCGGGGCGGGCGGCGGTCGCGCGCGCGCGGGTGAAGGTGGAGGCCTGCATGTCGCTGCTGCTGGGTGGGGTTCTGGGATTGGATCGGGGCCTTTGGAGGGAGAGAGGGAGGCGGTGGGAGAGGGACACAGAAAAGGGGGTCACACACTGGTCTCTGTGGCTGCTCTACGAGGCGGTGGGAGAGGGACACAGAAAAGGGGGTCACACACTGGTCTCTGTGGCTGCTCTACGAGGCGGCGGGAGAGGGACACAGAAAAGGGGGTCACACACTGGTCTGTGGCTGCTCTGCGAGGCAAAACTAGTCCTTTGGCGTGCGCGAGGATTCACGATCGGGAATGGGGTGTGGTGCGGTGCGGAGCGGGAGCGCGGAGGCTGGCCTTTGTACCGGGCGGGCTGACGGCGCGCAGCCGTCGGCGCAGGCACCGCCATTGGGGAGCAAACCCGCCAAGGGCACGGGAATCGGGCGCGCTCCGGGTTTGAGCGACGACGAGGACGACGACGCTGCTGCTTCTTTTGTGGTCGGTTTTTTATGTTCTCTCGTTTCGTGATCGATTACACATCTCATTGCGCCGCGCCTATATCTCCTCCTATCCATCCTCCGCGGCCGAGTCGCCGACCGCCGCCACCTCGCCGTCCTGCAAGGGCCTGAGCCGCGGGATGCCCCCGCCGTCGCCGCGGCCGACGGGGAACCGCGCGCCCGCGGCACGGCTCAGCAAAAAGGTGTCCCCGTTTTCGGCGTGGCAGACCTCGAGCGGCTGCTTGGTCAGAGGGCAGGCAAGCAGCTCCAGGAGCTCCGGGTCGATACTGATGGGCGGCGGGGAGGAGTTGCTGCTGCTGCTGCTGCTGTCGGCGCTTTCGGCGGCGACGGGCGGCGCCGCCGACGACGCAAACGCTCGCCGGTGCCGGGGCGTGGGTGCTCCTGCTCTTGCTGTTGCTGCTGCGGCTGATGGTGACGCTGATGACCACCTGCATCCTCCAGTGCTCGGCGCCACGCGGGCCGCCTCCACGACGACAGCGCGGCGTTGCGAGGCAGGGGCTCCTCCTCCTGCTGCTGATGCTGATGCTGCTTCCGCCGTGCCTGTTGCTGCTGTGCCTGTCCTTGGCGCCCAGCGCGCGAGCAGCGCCAGCGCCGCGTTGACGACGCTCCGGGACTGCATGTTTGTGGTTTTGTGTGTGCTGCGTCAACTGAAGTGAGGCGCCGCGCCTCTTTAGCGGTCGGCGTCGTCGCCGTCGGATCGACGAGCGCCTCGTCGTTCACGGCGCAAGCGGTCGACAGAGCGGCTCTTCAACCACCGCGCCCTTGCGAATGTCCGACCAACGTACTCGCTGTCGCTATCGTGTATCATATCCATCCAAGACGAGAGAAAGGAGGAGGGACGCGAAGACAGACCCCTCTCCCTCTCTCTCTCTCTCTCTCTCACCGAGAGAGAGAGAGACACTCTGACCCGCAGCCATGTCGGCCGCCGACGCACCACCCCCTGCAGCAACAACCACCGCCACCGCCGAGCGCATGTCCCAATCGGGCGACGGGTGGTTTGTCGAGGTCACGCCCGAGCCGCTCGACGTCGCCCGCTTCACCGCGATGGTGACGCGCCCCGCATGCGGCGCCGTCGCCGCCTTTGTCGGCACGACGCGCGACCGCTTTGACGGCAGGGAGGTGGTGCGGCTCGAGTACGAGGCGTACGGGCCCATGGCGCTGCGCAAGATGCAGGTGAGAGTAGTGTGAACCCAGGATCGGGGGAGCTGGCGCCCCAGCGTGTAAAAAAACAACACCAAAAACTGACGGCCCCTACGCTCGCACACGCAAAAAAACACAACAAAAAAACTAGGGCGTCTGCGAGCGCGCCCGCTCAAAGTTCGGCGTCGACCAGATCGCCGTCTCCCACCGCACGGGGCTCGTGCCCGTGGCCGAGGCCAGCGTCGTGCTCGCCGCCTCCAGCGCCCACCGCAAGGCCGCCCTCGAGGCGGTGGCGTGGGCGCTCGACGAGCTCAAGCAGACGGTGCCCGTTTGGAAGCGCGAGTGCTTCCTCGACGGGAGCGAGTGGAGGGCCAACGACGGGAGCCGGCCGCACGCGGAGCAGGAGGCGCGGGAAGGGTAGAAATTTGTCGTCACACAACTCGCACACGCACAGGCACACGCACCGGGAAAAGAGGGGCGAAGAGAGGGGATGAGCGCAAAGATATGATTACATGTGTGTTCAAAATGAAACGAAAAGCAGATCTACGCGCGGCGGGAAATTCGAAAACTGTTTTTGGTTGGGTGGTTTTTCAAAACGCGGTAGGGAGGCGAAATGCGCCTGGCTGGTCAGTTTCGGGAGAACTGCGCAAAGCGAGCGAACACGTGCGTGAACTTAATAGGAAAGCAAAAGCGGAGAGGCGCGTGGGGGCGGCGGGGTGTGCACTCGCAAAAAGGGCCGACGGCCGGTGCGGCGGGATGAAAAAACCGTTTTTAAAAAGCGGCGGGGCGGTCGATCGAAATGAACAAAAAGAGGGGTGTTGGCGGGGTAAACGGAGGCCGCGGCGGTGACCAAACTGTTTCGGGCGGGAGCAAGCACGTGTCAAGGAGGAAGATGTGGGCGTGCGTGTCCAGCAATGAAAAAAGGAGGCGGGCGGCCAGAGAGGGCGCCGCCTTCCGCTGTTTTTGTGTTTTTTCCTTGCCTCTCCTGGGAAAGGAGGTGGGCTGCTGCTGCTGCTGCTCAAACGATTCCGGAAGAGTTGACCCGTGTGGGGATGAATGCACAGGGGTTCATAAGGGGGCCGCCAAACCGGCGTTGTCGGGCGGGAAAGAGAGGGGGAGTTCAGCGTCTTCAGCGTCGGCGTGAGTGTGCTTTTTGAGGGCGCGTGCGTTTGTGTTTGCTGCGAAATGGCGGCTGGGTGGGGATGGCTGTCGTCGACTGCAAGTCATGCTGCTCGTGATCCGGCATGTCCTGGTTGCTGCTCGGTCAGGAAGGTTCGGAGTGGAAGGAGGGGAAGCACTCGCACGAAAAAAGAGTCTCAAAATGACAAGGGGGGCGGCGCAAGGTCTCCTCCTCCTCCTCCGCCGCCGCCGCCGCCGCCGCCGCCGCCTCCGCCGAGCGGGAAGCCGCGCCAAGCAGAGGCCATGGCGGACAGCGACGACATGGGATCGTAGCCGCTCTTGGCCTCCGCGGCGGGCGCGGCAGCGGCGGCGGCGGACGCAGGAGGAGGAGGGGCGGCGGCGGCGGCCGGCAACAGGCGCAGGGGCGGCGGCGAGGCCGGCGGCGGGCCAGGGGCCGCCAGGGCGCCCCCTAGGTAGGCCGGCAGCGGCGAGGCCTGCATCGGCGACGCGGACGCCGACGCGGGCGGGGACGGCGCCGAAAGCGCCGCGGCCGCCCCGCCGAGCACGCCGGCGCCGGCGCCGGACGGGCCCCAGCACGCGGCCGACGCCGCGCCCGCCGTTGCCGCCGCCGCGGCGGCCGAAGGCGCCGCGCCGTGCTCGCTCGTCGGGCGAGCGGGGTGGGGGTAGGGGTGGGGGGGCGGGGGCAAGGCGTAGAGCGTGTCGCCTAGGAGTGACGGCGGGGGCGTCTGCTGCCGCCCGTCGTGCTGTATCAGGGGCTGCAGCACCGTGGCGCGCGCGGCAAAGCCGGCGCCGTAATCACCGCCGCCGCCGCCGGGCATCCCGCCGCCAAGCATGCCGCTCCCGCCGCCGCCGCCGCCGCCGCCGCCGCCGCCGCCGCCGAGGCCGTTGTCGAGGCCGAGCAGGCCAAACAGCTGCTGCGCCTGCGCCTGCTGGTGCCGCTCCGCCGCCTGCTGCTGCGCCTGGTGCTCCTGCTGCTGCTGCCGCAGCAGGGCGTGCGCGCGCATCAGCTCGCTGCGCTCGGCCGGCGCCCAGCTGTCGGCGAGCGACGGCGCCGCCGACAGCAGCCGGAACAGCGCGGCCAAAAAGGCCCAGGGCGGGGCCACGCCCGTGTGGCACGCCTTGAGCAGCGTGCTGAGCTCCTGCGGCTTGAATGTGGGCGCCGCGAGGGGCGGGGGCGGCGCCATCGCACCCGCGAGCTGCGGCTGCTGCTGCGACTGCTGCTGCTGCTGCTGCTGCTGCCGCTGCTGCAGCAGCACCGCGCGCTCGGCGCGCTGCAGCCGCAGCACCGCCACGGCGAACACGGCGCCGAGCAGGTCGCGCGAGAGGCACCCGCCCTTGTCGAAGGCGTAGACCACGTTGCTGAGCGCCTGCTCGTTAAAGCCGCCGCTGGCCGCGCCCGCGCCGCCGCCGCCGCCGCCGCCTAACCCGCCGCCGCCGAAACCGCCGCCGAAACCGCCGCCGCCGCCCGCGCCCAGCAGCGCCGGCATGGGCACGCCCGCGCGCAGCACCTCGGCCGTCGCGGCCAGGCGCGCCACGGCCGTCGCGTGGATCAGCGAGAACAGCGCGCGCACGGGCGGGTGCGACGCGCACGCGGGCCCGACCAGCGCGGCCAGCGACCACGCGATGTTGACGAGCGCCTGGCAAGAGAACTCGGCCTCGGACGCCGCGAGGTAGCGCGCCGCCTCGCGCGGCGACAGCTGCTGCTGCTGGAGCTGGTGCTGGTGCTGCGGGTGCTGCTGCTGCTGGTGCTGGTGCTGCGGGTGCTGGTACTGGTACTGCTGGTCGGGGCCGGCGCCGCTGCTGCGGGGCGCGCCCGTGGCCGCCGCGGCCGAGGCCGCCGCCGCCAGGCCCGCGGGCGCCGGCACGCGCGCGGCCAGGCGCGCGAGCATGGCGGCGGCGGTGGCGCTCAGCGCGCCGATGAAGCGCAGGGTGCCGCAGCCCGCGGCGTCGAGGTCGGCGCCGCGCGCCCGCAGGTGCGCGAGCGCCCACACGCTGTTGGACAGGGCCTGCGCGTCGAAGAGGGCGGCGCCGTGCGGCTCGCCGCCGCGCTGGCCGCCGTGGCGCGGCGTGCTCTGGCCGCTGCCGCCACCGCCGCCGCCGCCGCCGCCGTAGCTGCCGCCGCCGTAGCCGCCGGCCGTCATGCCGCTGCCAAAGCCATCGCCGCGCTGCTGATGCTGCAAGTGCTGCTGCTGCACGTGCTGCAGCTGCGCGCCCGCCGCCGCGCGCTCGAGCTCCGCCGTGATCTGCCGCGCCAGCGCCGCCACCACCTCTGGCGGGCTGACCGGCAGCTTGGCGTAGCCCCAGAGCATGTTGGCCAGCCCCTGGGGGGACGAGTGCGGCAGGCACCGCACCACGAAGGGCGCCACCTCGAGCGCGAGCTCGGTCGTCGGCGAGGGCGCCAGGGCGCCGCCGCCCGCCCAGCCGCCGCCCCCCGCGCTTCCCGCGCCGCCGCGGGGGCTCGGCGGGACGCTCCCGCCGCCGCTGGCCACGCTGCCGGGCGCGGCGCTGCCGCCGCCGTGCCCGCTGAGCGGGGACACCGGCGGCGTGAGCTGCTGCGGCTGCGGCTGCGCCTGCGCGCCCGCCGCCCCCCGCCCCGCAGCAGCCGCCGCCGCCGCCGCCACCGCCACCGCCGGATGCGACGCGTGCGACGGGTGCGGCGGCGAGGGCGGCGGCGGCGGCGGCGGCGAGGAGGAGGGCGGCTGGCCCGCGTCGAGCTTTGCGAGCGCCCACACCAGGTTAGCCAGGCACCGCGCGTCCACGCCGCGCGCCTCGGCGCCCGTGCGCAGGTAGTGCGCCTGCGCCTGGGCGAACTGCGCCGACACGGCGCGCAGCAGGGCGCCGAAGGCGGGGCTCTGCGCCAGCTCGGCCAAATAGGCGCCGCGGTGCCGCTGAGCAAACGACATCTTGGCCAGGCGGTAGAGGCACGTGACCTGGTTGATGGGGTCGAGCAAGGGGGTGTGGGTGGCGGCGAAGGCGAGGAGCTCCTCCTTGGTGCGGAAGGCGGAGATGCGCTTGAGCAGGGACGACTGCAGCGGCAGCGCGTAGAACGGCGGGGCGGCGGCGGCGGCCGGGCCGGGCGTGGGGGGGGCCGGCGGCGTCGCTGCAGGCGGCGGCAGCGGTGGGCCCGCGTAGGGGGCCGAGCCTGACGACCGGCGCGGAGAGGGCGTCGTGGGCAGCTGCTGCTGCTGTTGGTGGTGCTGCTGCTGTTGGTGTTGCTGCTGCTGCTGCTGCTGGAGGTAGGCCTGCGTGAGGAGGTACTGCTGCTCCTGCTGCTGCTGCTGCTGCTGCTGCTGCTCCTGCTGCGAGCGCTGCTGCTGCTGCTGCTGAGTTTGCTGCTGCTGCTGCTGCTGCTGCTGCTGCTGCTGCATTTGCTGTTGGTGGCGGTGCAGGTGCTGCTGCCACGACAGCGTCGACAGCAGCGCCTCCGCGCGCTCCTTCTCCTGCTGCTGCTGCTGCTGCTGCTGCAGGTAGTGATGGTACATGGCGGCGGCGGCGGCGCCGGGCGGCTGCTCCGGCGGCTGCTGCTGCTGCTGCGGCGGCGGCGGTGTCGGCGCGGTCGCTGCCGCGGCCGTCGCGCGCCCCTGCGCCGACCCCCACTGCTGCTGCGGGTACTGCTGTTGCTGCTGGTGGTGCTGCGGCGACCAGAGGTCGCCCGTCAGGGCGAAGGGCAGCAAGCCCGAGCCGGCCTCGCTGCCAGGGGACATCAGCGGCGTCTGCGGGGCGCTGGAGCTGGGGCGGGGCGCCGCCGGCCGCCGCTCCTCGGCCGCCCGCGCCACCTGGCCCTCCGCCAGGCGGCGGTTGTCCTCATCCGGCGGCGACAACGCGGGCGGCGTGCTTGGCGTCGGCCACGACGACGACGTCGACGCCGCGCCAAACTCGCGCGCGCCTGCTGCGGCTTCCTCCTCCCCGGGAGGAGGAGTGGTGGCTGTCGGGCGAGTTTGATGTTTCGGTGAGTGGCGGGGGAGAGGAGAGGGGGGCAAGGGGGGGGAGGCGGGGCAGGTGCGATGCGTGAGGAGGTGGTGTCCTCCACGAAAAAGTGAGTGTTTCGGAGGGGCCGCGCGGGCCGGCGCGCGCGCGCGCCGGCCGAAATACGACTCGGAGCAACAAGAGGCGCGGACTCACTCGTCATCGGTCTCACGACCATCGCGGCGCGAGGCCTGTCATGCGCGGGTGGGGTGGGGGGGGCGATGACGGTGTCGTAGTTCTCTCGAGTTTCGCAGTCGCCCGAAATCAATCAATCGTGGCTAGGAAGAGGCGTGATGTTGACTGGGGATGAAGGCCTGGTGTTTCTTCCATGGTTGCAAGACGATTGAGGTCGCAGATAGCCGGCACCTTTGTCGAGAAGCGGGTCGAAAGAGAAGGGCCTTCTTTTTGATTTGAACCTCTCATCTTCCCGCCGTGGACGATCGGCCAACACGAACCAGCAGCTCTAATCGTGCTTCCCACTGTCCCCGCCACCGGCGGGACCGACGATCTCCTTGAGGGCGCGCAGCAGCCCCTGCTGCAGGCGCGCCGCACGCCGCGCCTCGAGCGCCGCCACCCGCGCGGCGGCCGTCGCGCTCGGCGTCGTCGCCTCCTCTCGTCCTCGGCCGACCGACCCCACCTCTCCCCCGCCGCCCTCTCGCTCCTCTTCCTCCTCCTGCTGCCGCGCCGACCGGTCGCCCGCGCCCACCGCCGCCGCGCAGGAGCGCGTCGCGGCGGCCAGAAGCGCCCTGAGCGCGGCGTCCGCCTCTGGGGAGAGCGGTAGAGGCGCGCGCCGCGCCGCGCGCGCGTCGGCCAGCAGCGCCACGGCGGCGAGCAGGCGGGCGGCGTCGAGGGCGTCGTCGTCGCGGGCGTCGTCGCGGGCGCGCGACGACGGGCGCGAGGCGGGGCTTTGCGTTGCCGTCGCGGATGCTGCTGCTGCGGCGCCGTCGCCGTTGCCGTTGCCGTTGCTGTTGGCGCGGACGCGATCGGCGACCCCCGCGTCCTCCTCCGCCTCCGCCTCCGACGGCCGTCCGTCCTGCGCGGCGGCCGCCAGGCCTTGCTGTTGCTGCTGCTGGCCGCCCTGCCTCCGCTCGAGCGCCGCCGCCCCGCGCTCGAGCACGGCAAGCAGCGGCGACGAGGAGGACGAGGGCGACGACGACGACGAAGCCGACGGCGCGTCCGCCGGCAGCACCAGCGCGCGCCACAAAACGCCGTGGGCCGCCATGAGCGCGGCGGCCGCGCTGCTGCCGCGGAGGCCGCGCGGTCCCCCTCCGCCGCCGCCGCCGCCCTCCCCGCCGCCCTCCTCCTCGCCCTCGGCTTCCTCCTCGCAGCCCCCCTCGCCGAGGCCGCGCGCCGCCTCGACGACGGCGGGGACCGCGCACACCCACGCGCGCGCCGCGTGCGACGACACGGCCGCCAGGAGCAGCGTCCGCCGCAGGGGCTCGGCCGCGGGCAAGCCCGCGTGCCGCGCGAACAGCAGGGCCAGCGGGCGCAGCAGACCCCGCTCGGCGAGACGCGCGCCCGCGTCGGCGCCGGCCGGGCGCGCCCGCACGTACAGCTCCAGCGCCTGCGCCACGAGCAGGGCGGACGCCAGGGCCGCCCCCGCTCCCGCCGCCCACGCGTCCCGCGCCTGAGCGCGCGGCGGGTGCGCGAGCGCGTCGGCGCAGCGCTCGACGGCGGGCAGCAGCCGGCGGTCGACAAGCTCCCACAGCCGGCGCAGCGCGGCGCCGGCCGGCGCGGCGCCGGCGGCCTGGCGCGCCATGAGGCGGGCGCCGGCGGCGACGGCGCTGCTCATGGCGAGGGTGGCTTCGACGGGCAGGGGGGGCGGGGGCGGCGCGATGGCCGAGAGGGAGGAGGAGGAGGTGGTCGCCGGGCCGCGGGGGGCGCGGGGGGGCGGCCAGGCGGCGGCGGCGGCGGGGCCGTGAACGGCGGTGCCGGCGGGCGGCGCGGCGGCGCCGAGCAACGCGTCCCAAGCGCCCTCGAGCAGGGCGACGTCGGCGGGCTCGCGCGACACGCGGTCCACCAGGGCCGAGAGGTAAGCCGCGGCCACGGGCGCGAGCTCCTCAGCGCCGCGCGGGTGGGCGCCCGCCGCCCGCAGCGCCGCGAGCAGGTGCGCGCCGCCGTCGAGCGCCGGAGGGCGGCTGGCGTGGGCGGCGGCTGCGGCGGCGGCGGCGGCGGACGAGGGAGGCGCTGCTGCTCCTGCTGCTGCTGCTGCTGCTGCCGCTGCCGGCGTCGCGTCGGGCAACCCCGGCGGGGGCGGCGGGGCGAGCGCGGCGCCGCGCACCCACAGCGAGGCCGTCGAGCGCAAATGGACGGGCGCCGCGCCTCCCCCGCCGGTCCCGCCGCCGCCAGCGCCGCTGCCGCCGCCGCCGCCGCCGACGCCGTCGCCGTCGCCCCCCTCGCCGAGCGCGTGCTCGGCGAGGGACGCCAGCGCCACCAGCAGGTCCCGCAGCGCGCCCCAGCCGCGGCCGCCCTCGCTCTCGGAGTATGGGGGCGCCGGCGGCGGGGGCCGTCGGACCGTCGACGCGGCCGGGGAGGGGCCGAGCCGCGGGCCGAGGGACGCCGCCCCCAGGCCCTGCGCTAGCGCCAGCGCCGCGGCTGCTCCGCCGCCGCCGCCGCCGCCGGCGCCGCCCGGCGCGGGGCCGATGTCCTCGTACGCTTCGCCGTCCGAGTCCATCACGGGCGCCATGCGATCTTTCTCGACACCTGCCTTGTCCTCCGCGGCGCCGCTGGCGGCTGCCGCTGATGCCTCTGCTGCCTCTGCTGCTTCTGCCGCCGCCGCCGCCGCCGCCGCCGCTGCCGCTGCCGCCGTCGCAGCCGCTTGGCCGCCCTCCCCGCTGCTCTCTCCCTCCTCCTCCTCGTCGCCGTGCTCGCCGTCAAACCCTGTCGCCGCCGCGCGCCCGAGCGGCGCCAGCGCCTCCCACGCGGCCTCCTCCGGCGACGCCAGCATGCGCGCCACCAGCGGCAGCGCCATCACGGCGCACAGGTGGCGGTACAGCAGGGCGGCGGCGGCGGCCGCCTGCGGCAGCGGCGACGACGGGGCCGGCGCCTCGGCCCCCGCCGCCGCGATTGCTGCTGCCGCTGCTGCTGCTGCTGCTGCTGCTGCTGTTCTTGCTGCTGCGGCGGCCTCGGGCGCCGCGCGCGCCCCGGCGACCACGTTGACCATGAACTTGGGCGTGAGGGGAAAGGGGGGCGCGCCGGCCTTGCTGTCGAGCGCGACACTGTTTTTGTTTTTTGGGGTTTTCTTGGGGGGACGGCGGGGGACGCGATGAGCGACGAGCGGCGTCGTCCGGGCGGGGGCGTCGAGCAAAGGACTTCCCACTCGGTCTCACCTGAACGCGTGCAGCAAAGCGTGCAGCTCCCCGACGTCGACGAGCGGGAGGTCGTACTGCAGCTTTTCGTACGCGCGCGCCGCCAGCTCGGGCCAGGGCGTCGACGCGCGCGCGTGCTGGGCTTCCGACACGGCCTCGATCAGCTGGCCCACCAAGTCCTGCCTCTCCGCCGCCTCGCGCTGCAGGCGCAGCTGCTGGTCGCGGTGCTGATGCTTGCCGCTCATCGTGGGCCCCTGGCGCCTGGCGCTGTGCCCGCGGCGCTAGGTTGATCGACTTTTGAGGATGGTTGGGGAGAGGCGGTTTTTCTTTGCGTTTCCAAAGGCGGGATTGCAAGAGTCCTGGGTTCGTTGGTTTGTTTAGCCGATGAGATTTGGTCGTAGCGGTGTGGAGCGTCGCGAGGGGGAGCGGACGCGGATACATGAGAGCAGGGAGCCCGCTGCCGCCGCCGCCGCCGCCTTGAAAGGACGCGCGCGCGCCGTCTCAGAGGCGCGCTCGCCCCGCTTGCTGACTGCAGATACGCGCCCTGCCCTCGCGCGCAGATCTGCACATCGAATTCAGACTCTGGTTGGCTCGCATTGCTACACAGACTCCAAAACACAGATTAGATTGCCCCCCCGCCTTCCTTCAGCCCGCCGACCGCCCCCCTCCTCTCTTCCCGCGCGCGCGCCCTCTGTGCGCCAACCCAACCACACCATTGTTCGACGCGCCCGGTCCCCCCTCGTTCCCCCAGGCTACTAGTACCCCTGAAGCCCCGATCCGTCGCATTTCCCATCCTCGGGATCGGGAATCACGCCCAGAGGGAGGAGTCACGAACCTGCGCCGCCCTCCCTCTCAACCGACCTCCCTCTCTCTCTCGCGCCATCAACGGCGACCGGCGCCTGTTGTCGCCTCTGAAACAAACAGAGACAGAGAGAACAGTGCACCCAGACCAGCGACAACACCGACAACAATGGCGACGGCCGGCGCCCAGGCCGCCGACGGCGGCGCCGTGCCGGCGTCGCTCGAGCGGCTGGCGGCGCCGCACGTCGAGTCGTTCGACTGGCTGCTGTCCGAGGGGCTGGGGCGGGTGGTGGCGGGCCTGGAGCCGGCCGAGATCGAGGACCCCGCGACGGGCAAGCCCCTCGTGCGGTTCTGGTTCGAGAACGCGGCCGTGGCGCGGCCCGTGATGGAGGACGGCGGCGCGGGCGGCGGCGGCGGCTTTGGCGGCGGCGGCGGCGGCGGCGGAGGCGCGGGCGGGACGGGCGCGCGCGCGCGCGGGTCAGCGGCGCACGACGCGCGCCTGTTCCCGCGCTACTGCCGCGAGGCCGGCACGACGTACCGCGGCCTGCTGACCGTCGACCTGTGCTGGTCGTCGACCTTTGACGCGGCGACCGAGGGCAACGGCGAGCGCGCGCCCGCCGCTGCCGTCCTCGCCGCGGGCCCCGATGCCAAGCCGTCCGCCAACGGCCCGCCCCCCAGCGACGCCGCCCGGGGCACGCAGCGCCTCCGCCGCGCCCTCGGCGGCCTGCCCATCATGGTCCGCTCCTCCGCCTGCCACCTGCGCGGCCTCGCCGGCTCCCAGCTCCGCGCCGTCGGCGAGGAGGGCACCGAATTCGGCGGCGCGTTTGTTTGCAACGGCATTGAGCGCATCATCCGCCTGCTGGTCTTGCAGCGGCGGCACTACGTGATGGCCCTGCGGCGGCAGGCGTACACCAAGCGCGGGGCCAACTACACGCCGCTGGCCACGGTAGTGCGCTGCGTCTGCCCCGACCAGAGCTCGGCGACCGTTCGGTGCCACTACCTGACGGACGGGTGCGTCAACTTTGCCATCACGCTGAGGCGCGCCGAGTACTTTATCCCCGCGGGCCTGCTGCTGCGGTGCTTCGTGGAAGCGAGCGACCGCGAGCTGTTCGCGCGCCTCGCCTCGGGCGCGGAGCCGGGCTCGGCGCACGCGGCGTTCGCGGCCGAGCGCGCGGAGCTGCTGCTGGCGGCGGCGGCGCGCCTCGGCCCCGCCGCGGGCGGCGGCTCGCGCGACGGCGCGCTGGGCTACCTGGGCGCGCACTTTCGCGCGGCGCTCGGCGCGCCCCGGCGCCACTCGGACCTGGCCGTGGGCCAGCGTCTGCTGCGCGACCACGTGTTCCCGCACCTGCCGGAGGGCAGGCCGGGCGACAAGCTCGCGCTCCTGGTGCTCATGCTGCACAAGCTCTACGCGCTGGCCGACCGCCGCTGCGGCGACGACAACCCCGACGCACTGACGCACCACGAGCTCCTGCTGCCCGGACACCTGCTGGCCAAGTTTCTGCAGGAGAAGCTGTCCGACTGCCTGCAGGCGGTCCGGGACGCGGCGGCCAAGGCGATGTTCCCCGCCGCCCCGCTTGCCGCGTCCGGCGCCGGCACCGCCGCCGCCGCCGCCGTCGCGCCGACGCCCACGGCCGTGCCGCTCCCGCTCCCGCCGCCGCCCGAGGCCGTGCGCCGCTGGGCCGACAAGATGCCCGACGTCGGCAAGAAGGCCGAGTACCTGCTTAACACCGGCAACCTGGTCTCGCGCTCGGGCCTCGACCTGCAGCAGGCCACGGGCTTCACCGTCGTCGCCGAGAAGCTCAACTTTTTCCGCTACCTGTCGCACTTTCGCTCGGTGCACCGCGGCGCCTACTTTGCCGAGCTGCGCACGACCACCGTGCGCAAGCTGCTCCCCGAGTCTTGGGGGTTCATGTGCCCCGTGCACACGCCCGACGGCTCGCCGTGCGGCCTGCTGAACCATCTGGCGTCGGCGTGCCGCGTCGTCGCGCAAGGGCCGCCGGACGCGGGCGCGGCGCGCGAGGCGGTGATCTCTGCTCTCGTGGCCGCGGGAGGCATGGCGCCCGCGCAGGCGGCCGCGCTGCCGCTGCCGCCGCCCGAGTACCTGCCCGTAGTGCTGGACGGGTGCGTGGTCGGGTACCTGCGGCGCGGCCGGGCGCAGGCGGCGGTCGACCGGCTTCGCGAGCTCAAGGCGGCGGCGCTCGCGCTCGAGGAGGGCCCCGCGGCGGCCGGGGCGGGGGGAGGCGCGGCGGGCAAAGGCAGCGGCAAGGCGGCGGCAGCGGCGGCGGCAGCGGCGGCGGTTGCTTCCGCCGCGGCAGCGGCCGCGGCCGCCGTGGCCGCCGCCGCCGGCTCCTCGTCCAGCACCGACGACGATGAGGACGAGGGCGGCGACTCCAAGCCCGAGAAGACCAAGAGGAAGCACGAGGACAGCAAGGCCGCCGCCGCCGCAGGAGCCTCGGCCGCGGCCTTGAGCGCGAGCGCCAGCGGGCCCGCGCTGCTGCGCCGCGAGCGCGCCGTGCCCTCCCACCTCGAGGTCGCGTTCTACCCGCCCCGCCCCGAGGGCGGCGCCGGCAGCGGCGGCGGCGGCTCCGGCGCAGGGCCCTGGCCGGGCCTCTTCCTGTTCACCGAGGCCGCGCGCATGGCGCGGCCCGTGCGCCAGCTGTCGCCCTGCAGGGGCGGCGCGCTCGAGCTGCTCGGAACGCTCGAGCAAGGGGCGCTGCGCGTGCGCTGCCCCGACGGCGGCGCGGGCGGCTCCCCGGGGGCCGCCTTCACGCACGCCGAGGTCGACGCGCGCGCGGCCCTCAGCGTGGTCGCCTCCCTCACCCCCTACAGCGACTACAACCAGTCGCCGCGCAACATGTACCAGTGCCAGATGGGCAAGCAGACCATGGGCTCCCCCGCGCAGGCTTACGCGGGCCGCAGCGACACAAAGCTCTACCGTCTGTGGACGCCGCAGTCGCCCGTGTGCCGCACGCGCGCGTACGCGTCCTACGTGCAGGACGAGTTCCCCGCGGGCACCAACGCGGTGGTCGCGGTCCTGGCGTACACGGGCTACGACATGGAGGACGCGATGATCCTGAACAAGTCGGCCGCCGAACGCGGGTTTGCGCACGGCACGCTCATAAAGACAGAGTGCGTCGACCTGGCGCCGGACGGCGGAGGGGGCCGCGGGGGCGGGGGCGGTGGCGGCAAGCGCCCCGCCTTTGCGGCCGAGCCCCCGCCCTCGGCGCGCCCCGGCGGCGGCCCGCCCGGCGGCAGGTGGCCCCCGCCCGCTCCCGCGCGCGTCGGCGCGTTCGGGCAGCTCTTCCCTCAAAACGCGCCGGCCGAGGCGCGCGGCGAGGCGGCGGCGGCGGGCCTGGTCGAGCCGGCCGGCGGGCACGCGCACGCGTCGGTGCTGGGCGCCGACGGGCTGCCGCACGTGGGCGCGGTGGTGTGGCCGGGCGACCCGACGTACAGCGAGGTGGACCGCGTGTCGGGCCGGTACAAGGCGCACCTGCTCAAGGGCGAGGAGGTGGCGGTCGTCGAGCAGGTCACGCTGATCGGAGGAGGGAGCGGCGGCGGGGGCGGCGGGGGCGGCGCCGCCAAGCGCAACCGGGGCGGTGCTGGCGCGGCCGCCGCGCGCGACGGCCCCACGCGCGCCAACATCAAGCTCCGCTTCAGCCGCAACCCGGTCGTCGGCGACAAGTTCTCCTCCCGCCACGGCCAAAAGGGCGTGCTGTCCGTCCTGTGGCCCGACGCGGACATGCCCTACGCCGCGCGGTCGGGCATGCGGCCGGACGTGCTGATCAACCCGCACGCGTTCCCGTCGCGCATGACGATCGGCATGCTGGTCGAGTCGATGGCGGCCAAGAGCGCGTCGCTGTCGGGCAGGTTCGTGGACGCGTCGCCGTTCCAGCGCTGCGACGAGGAGGAGGAGGAGGAGGAGGAGGAGGAGGGAGGAGGGGCGAAGGAGGAGGAGGGGCGAGAAGGCGGCGGCGGCGGCAAGGGCGACGCCGCCAGCGCCGAGGCCGAGCGGCGGCGGCGGCGGCGGCGGCTCGAGGGCCGCGACCCCGTCCGCGCCTTTGGCGAGGCGCTCGAGACGGCCGGCTACAGCTACTACGGCCAGGAGACCATGATCAGCGGCGTCACGGGCGAGGAGATGCCCTGCGACATCTTCATGGGCGTGGTCTACTACCAGCGCCTGCGCCACATGGTCTCGGACAAGTTCCAGGTGCGATCTTACGGTCCCGTGAACGCGCTGACCCGTCAGCCCATCAAGGGGCGCAAGTTTGGCGGCGGCATCCGCTTCGGCGAGATGGAGCGCGACGCCCTGCTCGCGCACGGCGCAGCCTACCTGCTGCACGACCGGCTGCACGCGTGCAGCGACTACAGCGTGCTGGACGCGTGCGGGCGGTGCGGGTCGCTGCTGGGCGCGTCGCTCGAGTGGCCGCCGGCAGCGGCGGGTGGGGCGCTGGGGGCGGCGGCGGCGACCTTTGGCAGCGTGGGCGGCGGCGGCGGCGGCGGCAAGGTCGTGTGCCGGCTGTGCGGCGCCGGCGGCGCCGACGACGACGGCGGCGGCCGGGGCGGCAAGGGCGGCGGCAACTCGACGTCCATCGAGCGCGTGGCGGTGCCCTACGTGTTCAAGTACCTGGCGGCGGAGCTCGCGGCCATGGGCATCAAGATCAGCGTGGGCGTCAGCGAGCGGCTGGACCGGCGGTAGATCGATTTTTTTTTGGAGAGAGGGGAAAGGAGGAGCGAGCGAGCGAGCGGCCGCGACCGCGGGGGCGCAGGTTTCGTTGTTGTACAGGTGTTTCGCCCACGTCTGTCCCTTTGTTTAGTTGTTACAACACGCAGCACGCAGGGTGGGGCGGAAGGAGCGATGCGAGAACCGCTCATGGGGGAGGCAGAGGGCCCGCCCCGATCCTGGCGGGAGAGAGAGGCAAGACAAAACTGAGGCTGGCGTCGTCGCTAGGCGCCGTCGCCCTCGTCCTCGCTGCTGTCGTCCTCGTCGCTGCTTCCCTCGACGCACGCCAGCATCCCGCGGGCGCGCGCGGGGGCCGCCGCCGGCGCAGGCCTGGCGCGCTTGGCGCTGGGCCGCTCCTCCGCCTCCTCTTCGCCTCCTTCACTTGCAGCTGCTGCCGCCCCCCCTGCCTCGACGTTTTTCCCCGCCGCCGCGCGCTTGCCGCCGCGCGGCTTGGCCGTCGCCGCCGCGCCTGCTGCTGCCGCCGCCGCCGCTTCCTCACCACCGCTGCCACTCGGCCCTGCTCCCGCCGCCGCCGTGGCGGTCGTGCCACCGCCGCTGTTCTGCCCCGCGGCGGCGTCGTCGTCCTCCTCCCCCTCCTCGTCGACATCGTCGTCAGCAGCAGCGCCGTCCTTGCTGCCGCTCCTGCCGCCGCTCCTGCCGCCGCCCCTGCCGCCGCCCCCGACGCCCGCCCCCGCGCCCGCCGCCCCGAACCGCGCGAGCGCCTCGGCGACGGCGCCGCGCACGCCCTCGCCCGCGCGCGCGACCGCGCGCTCCTGCTCCTCTCGCGCCGCCCCCGCGTCGAACTCGGCCTCGCGCGCTTCGCGGCGCTGCTTGCGCGCCATCTCGGCCAGGTGCGCCCTGGCCGCGCGCTCCAGCTCGCGCTCGGGCGCCTCGGCCTCCCACCGCCGGAGCGCCTCTTCCGCCTCGGCGTGCTTGACGCGGCGGCCAGTCAGGTCGCGGCAGGCGTCAAAGTTGTCGGTGCGGCTGTCGCGGCCCTGGGCGCGCAGCTGGGCGCCGAAGCCGCCCTTGCCGCCCAGGAGGCGGAGGGACAGGTGGACGCAGGCGTCGCGCGGGACGCCGGATGCGGGGAAGAGGGAGGAGAGGGCGGCGGTTGCGGTTGTTGCTGCTGCGGTCGCGCCACCAGCGTCGCGCGACGGCGGCGGTCCGGCGGCGCCGCTGTCGCCATCGCCGTCGGCGTCGGCGTCGGCGCGCGTCGTCGTCGCCCGAGCTTGCTGCAAGGAGGCGAGCGCGCCGCGCGCCGGCGACAGCAGGCGCCCGCCGTGCGTGAGCACCTGGTCCTCGGCGGGGACGCCCGTGCGCGCGTGCACGGCGCGCTGCAGGTCGGACACGCTCGCGTCGAAAGCGAGGCGGACGCAGTGGGAGACGCGGCCGTCCACGCCGCGCACGAGGAGTTGGATGAGGCTGTCTGGGGCCGTGGCGGACGAGGGGCTGCACGTCGCGCCGTGCTCCATGCCGGAGCAGCACGGGGCGCTGCAAGAGAGCGCTGGCATCGTTTGCGTCCAAGTGGGAGCCTTTTTCGATCGTGTGCCACACGTCTGGGGCAGAGTTTGGTTGCTGTGAGCATCGATGGTCAGGTAGTGATGATTGAATCGAGGAGAAGCTGGTGGACAGTTATCGCGAGAGCCGCCGATGCAAGGAGACGTTGGTGATGGGCGCGCCCCGGTTATTGTGTGAGAGAAGAGAAGAGGAGAGAGAAGAGGAGGAGGAGGAGGAGGAGAGGGACCAGGAGGAGATGAAGTTGCCCGCGCCCCCCCCCTCCCACGCAGCTACACACGCATTCGCGACGATCTACCCAGGTCCCCGCGATCCACCATTGATAGTGTAGATCTAGCTACCCGAGGCGCGTGATTCGCAGACAAAAGAAATACGCGCAATCCTCCTCGTTTGTGGTGCTCTGCTGCAGAGACAGCAAATCGCCAAACGCCCAATCCAATCCAATGGCGATGATGCACCTCACAAGCGCCGCCGCCTCGGCGTCGACGTCTTGCCGCACGGCCGTCCCCGCGACGACGACGACGCCGCGCGGTCGCGCCATTGGCCCCTCCGCCGCCGCCACGGCCGCCGCTTCGTTGGCGTTTGCGGCTGGGCCGGCGTCGCGCCGCAAACACACCATCGCCCACGCCGCCTGGGACGCCAAAGCCTTCTTCACCTCCTTGCTCTCTCCGGGCGGCGCGGCGACCAAGGCCGGCCCCCCGCCGGGCAAGCCCGACCCCCGCGCCCTCGAGCTGCGCGCCGAGCTCCTGCGCCTGTGCGCGCCCACAGACGCCGGCGCGAAAGCGTCGCCGCAGGTCAGGGCGCGCGTGGCCGCCCTCGCGGGCGAGCTCGAGGCGCGCAGCCCGACGCGCGCGCCGACGCGCAGCCCGCTGCTCTTCGGCGCGTGGGACGTGGCCTACTGCTCCAAGCCCGACGCCGTGGGCGGCCCCCTGCGAAAAGGCGCGGGACCCGTGGCCTTTCCCGACTTCAAGGCGCAGCAGATCATCGAGAAGAACGAGGAGGGAGGCGCCGACCTGCAAAATTACGTGACCTTCAAGGCGCTCGGCTTTTTCCCCGGATTCTCGCGCCAGTTTGGCACGGTGACGCCCGACGGGCCGGACGAGTTTGTGCTGACGATCGACCGCGGCGTCCTGGACCTGGGCCTGGGCGGGCCCAAGGACCGCGCGTTCGCGATCCGCCGGCGCATCCGCCTGTCCTACCTGGACGACAGGGTGCGGGTGGCGCGCTTCCTCCCGCGCGAGGACGGGGGGCAGGAGGAGGAGGAGGAGGGGGACGAGAAGGAGAAAGGAGGCAGCAAAAATCGGGCGGCGGCGGCGGGGGCCAAGGCCAAGGGCATGGGCAAGGGCGGGGGCGAGGGCGCGCCGGACCCGGGCGAGGAGATCCTGTTTGTTTTCCGGCGCGCGGGCGTCGAGGACGAGGAGGAGGACGAGGAGGAGGAGGGCGGCGCGCCGGTTGCCGCACCCGCCCCCGCCGCCAAGGCCGGGGCGCCTCGCGCGGGGACGGGCACGGTCCAGGCGCGCCGGCAGCAGCAGCTGCTCCAGCAGCAGCAACAGCAGGCCGCCCGCGGCCGGGGGCGCGCGCCCGTGGCCAAGGAGGACGACGACGACGACGAGGAGGAGGAGGAGGAGGAGGGCGAGGTCCAGGTGCAGAAGGGCGGCGGCGGCGGCAGCTTTTTCGGCGGGCTCTTTGGCGCCGCCGCCGCCGCCCGCCCGCCCGCGGCCGAGGGCATCGCCACGCAGGCTGAGCGGCAGGTGCGCCGGCAGCTGCGCGCCGACGCCGAGCTGGCGCGCGGGGGCACCGTGCAGACGGCCGCGCGCGCGGGGGCCCAGCAGCGCGGCGGGACGGTCCCGATCGCGGCACGGCAGCAGAGGCAGCAGCAGCCGCCGCAGCAGCAAAAGCAGCGGCAGCAAGAGCAGAGGCAGCAGGCAGCCGCGGCCGAGGAGCGCTCGCCGGCCCAGAAGGAGCGGGAGGACAAGGCGCGCGCGGCCGCCGAGGCCAAGGCGCGCGCAGACAAGGAGCGCGGCGCGGCCGCGCGCGCCGCCGCCCAGGGGCGCGAGCAGCTCGCCGAGGTGGGCGCCGCCCTCAAGGAGGTGCAGGCGGACGCCCGGCAGGCCGCCGCCGCCGCCGCCGCCGCCGCGCGCGGCGCGGCGCCCGCCCTCAAGGCGGCCGCGCAGGCGCAGGCGCTGCTGGAGCGCGCGTCGGCGCAGGCCGAGGACGCGCAGCGCGAGCTCGAGGCCGTGCTGGCCGAGCGCGCGGGCGCCGAGCGCGCGGTGCGCGAGGCGCAGCAGCAGGCGCAGGGCGTCGAGCGCGAGTTCGCGCGGCGCGTCGAGGAGGTGTTCGCCAAGATGCCCAAGTAAGAGGGGAGCGAGGAGAGATTGGAGAGTGGAGGGAGAAGAGATGGAGGGGAAGTTTCATTCCTTTTTCATAGAGTAGTGTTTCGGCGCGGCGCCAAGCGCGCGCGGGTGCTTTTTTCCTTGGTGTCGGCCCTCGTTCGTTTCATTTTTCGAGGTGTGCACCGCCAATCATTCGAGCTCCAGACGAGCCGGTCTCTAGTAGAGAAATGTGCAGACGCCCATGGCGACGCACGCAATCGCCACCCACGGGCTCAACCGCTCGCCTGTTTTTTTCCGTGTTGGTTTGTCGGGTGGGGCGGCGCTCGCGGTTTAGCTCGGGAACGCAGTGCGGCGCGTTTTTTTTGAATCTGGTACGCGCTTGGTGTAGCGGATCGACGATGATCACCTGCGCTCACCTACTCTTGCCGCCTTCCAGAACAGGCCTCGGAAGCTGTTGTTGTTGTTGGAGCGGGGAGGGGGGCCATGTTTTCGTGAGCAAAAGTGAGCAGGCGAAGCGTCGACCGCGGCGTCGAGCGATCGGCGTTGTTCACGGCGGCGGCGCATCCGACCGGCGCATCCTCCCCCCCGGCCCGGGGCACCCACCCGGTGCGCTGCGTAAGGCCCGACGGGTTGATCAGCTTGTAATACGTGCAGCTGCAGATGAAGAGCAGCACGACGGTCAGGAACGAGTTGAAGTCGAAGAGGGCGGACATCTCGGTGATGTTCAAACGCCCTCTCTGCTTTTTGCTCCTTCCCGCGAGCGCGTCGTGATCAAGGAAACGGACGCGCCCCGATCCGTTGATTGTGACCGTTGCGAGGGGAGGGATAAAAGAGGGACTTGTCACTGTCGGAATTTTCTCCCCTCTTCTCCTCTGAGAGGGGCCTTTGGTGCTGGCGCCGTGACCAACACGGAAGAGACACATCGAGGGTGTGTCTCTTCTCCCGCCCTCCTCACTGCCCTCATTCTCTCATTGATCGTGTCCTGAGACCCTTTACCACCACGTCGAGAAGCGCACAAGAGAGTGTGAGAGAAAGAGAGAGACACGGGAACCAGAACCCGGGTCGAAAACGACGTGTTTGGTGAGACTTGCGCGGCGCTCTGCGGGCAACCCCTGTGCGTACCCGCCTCGCGGCGCATTGCGCTCGACCCGTGGGCCCGCCCGGAAGCTCCGAGCGGGCGCGCCCGGCGCGAGGCCGCGGCAAACCGTCGACCGCCAGACGGCGGCGGGGGTAACGCGCGCTCGCTCGCTCGGGGGGGGCGCACGGGCGCGATCATGCCGACGGCCGAGAGACGACGGCCGATTCACACTCCTCACCGCCTCTTGTTTGCAAACCCCACCAAAAACAACAAAACAGAGAGAGAGAGAGGGAGCGCGCGACCACCAAGCACCCCGAAAGATGCAGGCCTCGCTGTTGCGCCGAGCAACAGCAGCCGCAGCAGCGCCAGCCCCAGCCGCCGCCGCTGCACCGGCGATGGCGCCTCGTGCCCGCCGCCTGGCCGTCGCGACCGCGGCGGCAGCGGCCGAGGCGGAGGCAGCAGACGCGCCCGCGGCGGCGGCGGCTGCAGAGCCGCAGGAGGCCAAGCCCCGCCGCCGCACGCGCCGCAGCAGCACCGACAAGCCGCCCGCGGCCGACGGCGCCGCCGCCACCACCAAACCGCAGCAGCCGCGCCCCGCCCGCCGCACGGCGGCCGCGGCGCCCCAAGGCGCAGGCGGCGCAACGGCGGCGGCGGCGGCGCCCCCCCGCCGCCCTCCCGGCGGCGCCGCCGCCCCGCGCCGCAAAAAGCGCGCCGCCGCCGCCCCGCCCCCGGCCGCCCCAGCCGGCCCCAAGCCCGCCCCCCTGGGTGGCCGCCTCGCCCCCTTTTACAGCTCGGGCGCCAACATGCCCACGTGGCAGAAGGGCCGCCGCGCGGGCGTCATCCTGCACCCGACCTCGCTGCCCGGCGGCCTGGGCGTCGGCGACCTGGGCCCAGAGGCCCTGGCCTTTGTGGACTGGCTCCGCGGGGCCGGCATGACGCTGTGGCAGGTCCTGCCGCTCGTGCCGCCTGACCCCGAGTTCTTCTCGCCCTACAGCGGGCTGGACGCCAACTGCGGCAACCCGCTGCTCGTGTCGTGCGACGCGCTGGCCACGGAGGGGCTGCTGGCGCCGGAGGACGTGGCGGCGGCGCGCGCAGAGCTGGCGGCGGCGGCGGCGGCGTCGGCGGCGGCGCCTGTGCCTGCCGCCGGCGGGGCGCCCGCGTCCAGCATGCCCGCCTCCGCCTCCGCTGTCGACTTTGCCGCGGTCGCGGCCGCCAAGGGCCCGCTGCTGGCAAAAGCGGCGCGCGCGCTACTGTCGGGCCCTCGCTTCCAGGCGCTGCGCGACCTCGGCTTCCGCCGCTGGCGCAAGGCCAACCCGTGGGTCGAGGACTCGGCCCTGTTCGACTGCCTGCGCCGCACGCCCGAGCTCCTGGGCAAGGCGTGGTGGGAGTGGCCCGAGGACCTGCGCTTCCGCCGCGAGGGCGCGCTGGCCGAGGCGCGGCTGCGCCACCGCCGCGAGATGGACGAGTTTGTCGCCGTGCAGTTCTTCTTCGACCGCCAGTGGGCCGCGCTCAAGGCCTACGCCAATAGCCGCGGCGTGGGGATCGTGGGGGACATGCCCATCTACGTGGGCGGCATGAGCGCCGACGTGTGGGCCAACCCGTCGCTGTTTGAGCTCGACCGCAAAACGCTGGCGCCGGCCGCCGTCTCTGGCGTGCCGCCCGACGCCTTTTCCGGCACGGGGCAGCTGTGGGGCTCGCCGCTGTACCGCTGGCCCGCGCACGCCAAGCAGGGGTACGCCTGGTGGGCGTCGCGCATGGCCCGCCACATGCAGCTGTTCGACGAGACGCGCGTCGACCACTTCCGCGCGTTCGCGGGCTACTGGTCGGTCGGCGCCGGCGCCGAGACGGCGATGGGCGGCGAGTGGCGGCTCGGGCCGGGCAAGGCGCTGTTCGACGCGCTCGAGGCGCGGCTGGGCAAGGTGCCGATCCTGGCCGAGGACCTGGGCGTGATCACGACCGACGTGGTGGAGCTGCGGTGAGTGCTTTATTTCTTGTTTTGGGGCGGGGGGGGGAGGTTGTTTGAGGGTCGGAATGGGGGGCGGTCTGTCCGTCGCGCCGCAGCCGCCTGCTCTCAACTCTGTTTTGCCCACGCCCCTCTCCCCTCTCCCCCCGTCTTGCCCCCCGCCCCCCCAACCCCCAAAACAACAACAGCGAGGCCATCGGCGCCCCGGGAATGGTCGTCCTCCAGTTCGCCTGGGGCGGCGGCCCAAACAACGTGCACCTGCCGCACATGCACTACGAGAACGCCTTCTGCTACGTCGGCACGCACGACAACGAGACGGCGGCCGGGTGGTGGGCGGATGGCGGCGCGGGCGCCCGCGACCGCGCCTACCTCGAGAGCTATTTGGGGGAGGCGGCGGCCGCCGACGTTCCGGGGGCCTTCTTGCGGGCGGCCATGGCCAGCGTGGCGCGCACGTCGATCGTCATGATGCAGGACGTCCTGCGGCTGGGCAACGAGGCGCGCATGAACACGCCGGGCAGAGCCGAGGGCAACTGGGCTTGGCGCGTCACGGCGGCGGCGGCGGCGGGCGGCGCGGGGGCCGGCGCGGGCGGCGCGGGCGGCGCGGCAGGCGGCGCCGACAAGGTCGGGGCGGTGTGGCGCACGTACGCGGCCGAGGCGCGCGAGCTGAGGGCCCTGGCGCACGTGTACGACCGCCTGCCCCAGGGCGCGCGGTACGAGGAGCCCGTGGAGCAGAAGAAGGAGAAGGAGGCGGAGGTGTGAGGCGGGAGCTTTTTGGACCGCTGCGCGAGGAATCCGTTTGTTTCGCCGCCGCCGACGCCGCTCCCGCCGCCACCGACGCGAAAGTTGTTTCCCTCGCCCTCTCTCTCTCGCCACAAACACACTCACAAACGCACACCAGCAATTTGTGAAACCGATTCTTTGCCACCCGACAATCACAACCACAACCGCGTCCCCTCTGTCCCTCTGCCTTCCTCCTCTCGGATTTTGAAAAACACCGAAAACGACAGCTGCTGAGAGGCGCCCCCACCACCCGCGCCCCTCTCTCCTGGCGCAGCCCCCTGACCGCCCGCCAGCGTCGACCGCCTGATCGCGATGGCGGCCGCGTCCATTCAGTACAGCGAAAAGTACTTTGACGACATCTACGAGTACCGGTGCGTTCTGCGTTTCGCCTTCAAGGAACGAGAGAGAGAGGAGGAGGACGAGACGTTTCCTCCTCTCTCGTCGCACGCTCGCGCCTCTGCTTCCTGCCCGCGTCTCAGCGGGGCAGGCGTGCGTCGGCGCGAGGTCGCATCGGAGTCGGGCGCGCCAGTTCAGGCGCGTTGGAGAGGAAGAAGAAAGGCCTTTCTCTCTCGCTCTCTCTCTCGCTCTGTGTCCCCTCTCTCACACGCCACCTCTTTCCCCCCGCTGGTCTCCTCCCTCCGCCCCCCGTTCTCACCCTGCAGGCACGTCGTCCTGCCGCCAGAGATCGCCAGCCACCTGCCCAAGAACCGGCTGCTCGACGAGGTGCGTCCTTCCCCCCCACGACCTGTTTGCTCTCGCGTACGCACCCACTCCGCGACTCCCTACGGCCCCCGCGAACCGCGAACGCCAGCCCCGCAGATGACACGACGCCGGCGGCAATCGCGGCGCGGCGCCTCTTCCTGCGCGCGATTGGAGACCCGAGGCGTCGGGAGAAAGCGGCAGCGCGCCGGGGCCCGCCACGTCGCCTTGAGAGAGCTTCTTTCGTCCGCCGCTTTTTCGGGTGACCCTAACCGCGACCCGCTTCGAAAACACAATCAAACCCAACAGAACGAGTGGCGCGCCCTGGGCGTCCAGCAGAGCCGCGGCTGGGTGCACTACGCCATCCACCGCCCGGAGCCCCACATCATGCTGTGCCGGTGAGAGAGAGAGAGAGAGAGACCAGCGACTGACGGGGGCAGGAGACGGCGCGCTGCCGGTTGCCGCCGCAGCCGCCGCCGCGCGCCGCCGCGCGTGCGCCGTCCGTCCCCCGTGGCACACGCGCGTTCACACTCATCGCCCAACCACCGCCAAAACACAAAAAAAACAGGCGCCCCAAGGGCTACGGCCAGCCCCAGGCGGTGAACGCGCAGGCGATGGCAGCGCAGGTCATCAACTGAAGGACCAGGGGCCGGCGGTGGCAGCGGCGCGGGGGGGGACGACGGCGGGCGGCGACGACAGCGGCGCCCCTCTTTTCTCATTCGTTTTACAGTCAACCCACCAAACGCACATGATCGTCTCTCCATCTGTCTCTCTCTCTCTCTCTCTCTCTAGGCTGCTTAGCTGCTGCCGGTGCCGACGCCGCTCCCAGCGACGCTCGCCAGGGCGACCAGCACCCGCAGGCGCGCCGACCCCGCCGCCGCCGCCGCCGCCACCTCGGCGCCCGAGCCCGCCTCTCCGCCCGCGCGCCCCAGCGCCTCGAGCGCGCCGAGCGCCGCCTCGAGGCCCCCGACCGCCAGGAAGCGCCTCAGGCTGAGGCCCGCCGCGCGCGCGGCCGGCGACTCTTGCCGCCCCTCGTCGTCGTCGTCCGTCGGCGGGGCGCACGCCGCCGGCGCCGCCGCCAGCCCGCGCGCCGACGCCGCTGGGCCCGCCGCCGCCGCCGCCCCGACCGCCGACGGCCGCGCCCACGCCGCCCGCGCCGCGCTCGTCGCCACGCCGTCCGCCAGCAGCGTCACCAGCGCCCCCGCCGCCGACGCCGCGGCCGCGCACTCCTGCGCGTCCAGCCTGCCGCCGCCGCTGCTTTTGATGCGTTTCGAGGGCGCCTTCGCCGCTGTCGCCGCCGCCGCCGCCGCAAGCGTCGCCTTGGCTCCGCCGCCGCCGCCGCCGCCGCCGCTGCCGCCGCCGCCGCCGCCGCCGCCGCCAAACCCGGAGAGCGCCGCGACCAGTGCGTCGACGACCCCCGCCTTGACGAGGCGCGAGCGGGAGGCGGCGCTCGCGCCGTCGCCCGCGGCCAGGTGCGACACCAGGCTGGCGGCGGCCGCGGCCGCCCGCGGGGCTCGGCGGGCGGCGTCGATGCGCGCGCGGAGCAGCGGCAGCAGCGTAGCGTCGGGCACGGCGAGCAGGCGGCCGCCGCCGCCGCCGCCGCCGCCCCGGCTCGCGCCGGACGCCGCCAGCGAGAAGCTCAGCGCTTCGAGCGCGTCGCCCGCGGACGCGAGCAGCGCCGCGTCGTCGTAGGCGCCGCCGTTGTTGTATTCGGGCGCGGAGGCCACGGCGCACAAAAGTGCCGGAAGAGGGGGTGGCTCGATGCCGCTGCCGCTGCCGCTGTCGTCGCCGTCGTCGCCGAGGCCGCCGCCGCCGACCGTCAAAACGGCGCGCGCGGCCCCCGGCGCGCCGGCGGCCAGCTCGAGCACGGCGCGCGTCGCCTCGCCCGCCTGCAGCGAGCCGGGCGGGTGCGTGCGCAGCACAGAGATGATGGCATGTAGCGCTTCTCCCGCGCTCACTTGACGCGGGGCCATCAAGAAGAGGGGATGGTTGACCGATTCTTTATTTTTAGAGCGTTTTTTTGATTGCCGCGGAAAACAAGCACAACGATGACGCCACTCGATCACAGGGTTCGAGAGGGGTCCTAATGTCTTCGTCTGGTGTGTCGTTTCTTGGTCCGGGATACAGTTTGGTGCCTCCTTTCACAGTAAAAAGGGCGGGTGCGCAACAAAAAGACAGAGAAAATACAGGGGTCTGGTGGAACGGGCGCGACGCTCGGCAGGGCGCGACGCTCCGCCCCCCTCACCCAAACCACACGTCGCGCTGGTACCTGCCGTCCGCCGCCATGGCGCTCAGCCTCGCGCGCGCGTCGGCCTCCGTCAGGCCGCCCTCGTCGCGCATCAGCCGCAGAATCTCCTCCTCCACCGCGGGCGCCATGCCGGCCGCGTCGCCGCACACGTAAAAATGGGCGTCTTTTTGCGACAGCAGCCGCCACACGCGTCCGCGCTGCTCGCGCAGCCGCTGCTGCACGTACGCCTTTGGCTGCCCCGGCTGGCGCGAGAAGGCGGTGTGCAGGGTGATCAGCCCCTCGCGGGCCCAAGCCTCGAGCTGGTCGCCGTACAGGTAGTCCTGGTCGCGGCGGCGGCTGCCGAAAAAGAGGACCATCTTGTCGCTCGCGGCCCCTCGCGGGCTGCTCGCGTTGCCGCCGACCTCGCCGCCGCCGCCGCCGCCCTCGTCGCCCGGCGCGCTCTCTCCGTCGGTCTGTCGCCGCCGCTGCCGCCCGAGCAGGCGCTCCAGGATGAAGGCGCGGAAGGGCGCGATCCCTGTCCCCGGCCCGACCATGATGATGGGCGTCGAGGGGTCGGGCGGCAGGCGAAAACCGGGGTTGCGGTGGACGTAGACTCGCATCGCGGCGGGTTGGTGCGGCGCCGCCATCGACCCTTGCGCTGTCCCGTTGGCCAAGCCGCCGCCGCCGCCACCACCACCGCCGCCGCCGTTGGCCGCCGCGGCGACGGCGCGCTCTGCCGCGTAGGTCGAGCACACACCGGCTCGCTCCTCGCCCAGCGACTCGTAGCGCACGACGGCGACGGTGGCCTGCACGCGCCCCGGCGCCTCGAGCGGAGACGAGGAGATCGAGTAGAGGCGCGGCTGCAGCTGGCGCAGGCAGGACAGCAGCAGCAGGAGCGGCGGCCGCGCGGCGGCGTCGTCCTTCCCTCGCCCCTCTCCTCCTCCTCCTCCTTGCCCCCCTGCACTGCCAAACGCGGCGGCCGTCGCGAGCGGGAGCTCGCGCAGCACGTCGATGACGTGCCGCGGCTCGAGGTAGGCGTCCAGCGCATCTTTCCCGCCGGCCAGGAGCGCGTCGAGCCGCCGGGCCTCCTCCTCGACACCCGCCTCGCCGCCGCCGCCGCCGCCGCCGCCCGCGAGCGCGCCGCGCAGCGCCCGCAGCAGCGGCCCGCCCTTGGGGACGCGCAGGTCGTAGCAGCGCGCGAGCGCCTCGCGCAGCGGCATCTCGGCCGGGCGCGGGGCCGGCACGGGCGGGCCGCCTCCGTCGGCGGGCTCGAGCTCCTCGTAATGCCACGGCGGCGTAGGCACACAGGGCCAAAAGGCGCCGCCGCCGACGGGCGCCCCGGCCGCCGCCGCCGACGCCGGCCCTTGTCCCGTCAGCGCGGCCAGCAGCGCCTCCACGTCCTTGTGCGCGTTGAGCGGGTAGATCCCCAGGGCGTCGCCCGGCAGGTAGCCCTCGAGCTCGGGCCCGGCGCCGGAGATGTCCAGCTCGACGCGCGCTGTGATCTTGTCCGAGGGCCAGTCCCCGCCGCCGCCGCCGCCAGCGCCGCCGCCGCCGCCGCCGCCGCCCCCGCCGCCGTCGCCCGCAGATAAGGGCTTGCAGAGCGGCTCGACGGCGACGACGCGCGCCGGAAAGGGCCGCGACTTGCCCCAGGTCAGTCCCTTGTCCGCGCGACCGCCGCTGCCGCCGCCGCTGGCAAGCGCGACGGCGGCCGCCGCGCCGCTTAACGCCGACAGCGGCCGCAGCGCGAGCGGGGGAAGCGCGGCGAGCGCGGCGAGCACGCTCGCGATCCATTCCTCGACGGCGCGCCAGTCCTCCTTGTCGACGTCGGCGCGCGGCGCGAGGGGCTCGGACCCCGCCGCGCACAGGGCCGCGTCCAGCGTCCTGCCGCACCGGCAAAAGTGGGCGTACGCCGTGTCGCCCAGCGCGAGCACAGAGTGGCGCGCGGGGGGGCGGGCGGCCGCGGTTGCTGCCGTCGAGGCGCCGCCGCCGCCGCTTCCCCCGCCGCCCTCCCACCCGTCGTCTCCCTTGCAGCCCGCAAACACCCACTCGCAGAACCGGCGCGCCTCCGTGGGCGGCACCCCGTCGCCCTGCGTCGAGCAGATCAAGAGGACGGCCTGCTGCGCGGCGATCAGGCCGGGCGTGGCGTCGGCCATGTTGGCGACGCACGGCCAGGGCAGCGCCGCAGCGGTGCCGCCGGCGTCAGCCATCTTTTTCATGACGTCCGCGAGCTTCTTGGCGATCTCTCGCGCGAAGCCGTACTCGGTGCCGTAGAGGATCAGCACGGGCGCGCGGTCGGGCGGGATCGCCTCAAATTTGGGGGCAGGCGAGGCTCGCGGGACGCCGGCGCCGCCGCCCCCGCTGCCGTCGCCGCCGCGCTGCTTCAAGAAGCTGTCGAACGAGTTGGCATAGGCGGCGGCGGCCTTCCGGCGCGATAGTTCAAGTGCTTGTGATGCCATCATCCGCGCGCGCGCGCGTCGAGCCGGGGGGGAGGTGGAGCGCGCGGGGCGGAGAGGAGAGTTTAATCCGATCGGGATTTTTCCTCTCTTGACGACGGCGTCCCCCACGTGATCCATGGCGACGGGCGTGATCAAGTACGAGGCGAAATCGGCGGGCCCGTTCTCGGAAAAGGTCGCATGGCGGTTTTTCGTCATCATCGAGAGCGCGATCGCGCCCGTGGCCGCCGCAGCAGCAGCCGCAGCAGCGAGACGCCAGCGGCTGGCCTCGGTGTCGGCGGTCATCGTCGTGCTCGTGGGGGGAAAGGGAAGGAAGGGACAAGAAAGCGGGGGGCCCCCCCTATCGAAACGCGCGCGTGCGCGCTCGCGCTGCGCACAACTCGGCCCCGCTGCGCCCGAGCGCTGCGCTCGGCCCTTGTGGTCGCAGGCGTCGCTAGTAGAGAACAGTATTAAGAGATAGAGAATTGGACTTTTTGGTGGCGATGGTGGTGGTCCATGTGATGGGGGAGGGGAGGGAGCCTTAAAGAGTCGCGCCCTGACCCACTCGCGCAATCGCGCAAACAGACAACACGCCCCTGTGGCACCGCCTTCCCGCCCCCTCCTGCCATCCCCTTAACTCCAACCACACCACACGCAGCGCGCGCGCGCAAGCCCACAAAAAAAGAGGGACAGACAGAGAGACAAACGCAGCACAAGTTGAGGCACGATGCTGCTCGACTCGTTCACGGTCGACAGCCCCAATGTCAAGGTGACGGACGAGACCATCGAGTCGACGTACAACTACGAGTCGACCGAGGTCGAGCAGGGGCCCGACGGCAAGTGGGTCGTCCGCCCCACCACGACCCGCTACGACTTTTGCGTCGACAAGCGCGTGCCCAAGCTCGGGTGAGTCTCTCGCCGCGCGTGCAATCGGACGCGAGGGACGGACGGGTCGCGTCCAGCGCCACCGGATGCGCCCGTTCGCGTCGCAAGGCGCGGACGGGGCGCGCCGGGATTGCTGTTCGCGTCGAGCGCGTCGGCGAGCGGCGGCGGCGCGTACGCAGACAGAGCGCGGCGAGCGCCGACGCCGCCGCCGCCCGACCCGCTGCTCCCCTCGATCCTCGGAGCAGCTGCTAATCCGCTCCCTCTCCCTCGACCGTCAACACGAAACCACAAACATACAACCAAACAGCGTCATGCTCGTCGGCCTCGGCGGCAACAACGGCTCCACGCTCATGGGCGGTATCCTCGCCAACAAGCAGTTGAGTGAAGGAAGGCGTGCTCTCTCGCTCTCTCTCTCTCGCTCGCCTCCGCCCGCCCGTCTTCGCGCGCGCCGCGCCCCGCCGCCCGGCCGCTCTCCGCTGCTCTGCCCCTCGTTCCGCGCGCGCCCCTGGCCCCCTCCCCCCTGCTCACGCCTTTTCAACAAACAAACAAACAAAACAAATGAACCAAACAACACAACAGCGGCATCACCTGGATGACCAAGGACGGCCTGCGCAAGCCAAACTACTGGGGAAGCCTGACGCAGGCCGCCACCGTGCGCGTCGGCAACTTTCGCGGCGAGGAGGCGCACGCGCCGTTCAAGGCGCTGCTGCCGATGGCCGAGCCGGACGACTTGGTGCTCGGCGGGTGGGACATCAGCGGGCTGGACATGGCCGAGAGCATGGAGCGCGCAAAGGTGCTCGACTTTGAGCTGCAGCAGCAGCTGGCGCCGCTGATGCGTGGAGTGGTGCCGCTCCCCGGGATTTTTGACGGCGCCTTTGTCGCCGACAACCAGCGGGCGCGCGCCGACAACACCCTGAAGGGCACCAAAGCGGAGCAGGTCGAGGCCGTGCGCGCGCACATCCGTGACTTTAAAGAGGCTCACGGCCTGGGCAGCGTGATCCTGCTGTGGACGGCAAACACGGAGCGCTACGCGGCCGTGGCGGACGGCCTCAACGACACGGCGGAAAACCTGCTGCGGAGCGTGGCGCGCGGCGAGGCCGAGGTCTCGCCCTCGACGCTCTACGCGCTCGCCGCCATCCAGGAGGGCTGCCCCTTCGTCAACGGCTCGCCCCAGAACACCTTCGTGCCAGGGCTCGTGGAGATGGCCGTCTCCAGGGGCGTCCTGATCGCGGGGGACGACTTCAAGAGCGGCCAGACCAAGATGAAGAGCGTGCTGGTCGACTTCCTCGTCGGCGCCGGCATCAAGCCGACCGCCGTCGTCAGCTACAACCACCTGGGCAACAACGACGGCCTCAACCTGAGCGCGCCCTCGCAGTTCCGCAGCAAGGAGATCAGCAAGTCGAACGTCGTGGACGACGTGGTGGCGAGCAACGCCTTGCTCTACGGCCCCGGGGAGTCCCCCGACCACGTCGTCGTGATCAAGTACGTCCCCGCGGTCGGCGACTCGAAAAGGGCCTTGGACGAGTACACCAGCGAGATCTTCCTGGGGGGCAAGCAGACGATCGTGATGCACAACACGTGCGAGGACAGCCTGCTGGCGGCGCCCATCGTGCTGGACCTGGTGCTGCTGGCGGAGCTGCTGACGCGCGTGCGCATGCGCGCGGGGGGCGGGAGCAAGGGGGCGGGCAAGGGGGCGGCGGGGGGAAACAAGGGGGCGGCGGCGGCGGGCGGCGCAGGTGGCGGCGGCGAGGGGGCGGCGGGCGGCAGCGGCGCCGAGGGCGGCGCCGAGGAGGACATCGCCGAGCAGAGCGGCATGCGCGCGTTGCACCCGGTCGCCTCGCTGCTGTCCTACCTGACGAAGGCGCCGCTGGTGCCGTCGGGCGCGCCCGTAGTCAACGCGCTGGGCAGGCAGCGGGCGGCGCTGGAGAACTTCTTCCGGGCGTGCGTGGGCCTGCCGCCGGAGCACAACATGATGCTCGAGTTCCGGTAGGAGAAGGCGGGAGGAGGAGGAGCCTCCGAGTGCTGGCGGATGCGCGGGTGGTAGGGAGCGGATGCGGGGTTCTTGGTTGCGCGGCGGCGGCGCCCGTGTCTCACGTTCCCCTCCTTCGCGCCGTCGCGGTCGTCGGTCGGGAAGGGGACGGCGGCGGGCAGGGCGGCCACGGGCGCGCGCGCTCCTGCCAGGGTCATTGGGCCTGTGCACGCGCGCGTGTAGTTGGGATCTAGCGGTCGACCGCTAGTTTCCTGTGATACATGCAATGCTTCATGGTTTGGCTCTGTCTCTCTGTTCGTTTCTCGCCCCCACAAAAAAATGCACAGCGCGCGCCGCCGCCGCGACCCGCGACCCGCGACCCGCGACCCGCGACCCGCGACCCGCGACCCGCGACCCGCGCCCGCGCCGCACGGTCTCTCATTTCATGTAATGCGCACACCCCTCTCGTAATTATCGTTCGGCACACACTGCTGGTCTGCATAACTCAACCACCATCATCATCGAGACCACTGCGCGCGCCGCATCGCATAGCCATCGACCCTCCCCCCCGCAAACACCTCTGCACCTCTGCACCTCGCGCCATCCCCCCTCTTTCAATCGCCGCGTGATCCCGCCCTCTCCGGCCACCATGTCGATCCCTTGATCGATGCGCACGGCGAGCGACTGAACCGCATATCCCATCGAATCAAAAGCGCGGAGGACGGGCACAGAGGAGGGGGGGCGCGAGCGCAGACATGCCCGCGGCCGCCGTGCTCAGCGCGTCGCCGCCGCCGCCGCCGTCCCTGCCGCCGCCGCCGCCGCCGACGACCATGGCGCCACCGCCGCCGCCCGCAGCCACTGTCGCTGTCGCTGCCGCGGCGGCGCGCACGACCGCAATGCCGCGGCCGCTCCTGATCGACAACTACGACTCGTACACGTACAACCTGCACCAGATGATTTCCGAGGTCTACGGGGGTGAGTTGCATCGACAGGCAGGCGGCTCGCATGTGTTTTTGCCCGGCGTCGCTCGGCTGCCGTCGCCCTCCCCCAAAATCCAACACTCACGCGCCCCCCGTCTCCCCTCGCCAAAAAAAATCAATGAACAAACAAACCAAACAAAAGTCCCGCCCGTCGTCATTTACAACGACGAGCTCCCCGTAGAGGGCGTGCTCGAGCTGCTCGCGCGCCTGCGCGACGAGGCGGCCGCGGCCGTGGCGGCCGTGGCGGCGCAAGGCAGCGGAGGATGCGGGAAGACGCCCGGCGCCCCCGCCTCAACCCCCGCCCTCGTTGCCGCCGCTGCCGCCCCTTGCCCCCCCTCCCCCTCGTCGCCCATGCCCCACGTCATCATCAGCCCGGGCCCGGGCAACCCCCACCGCCCCTCGGACGCGGGCGTCTCCGTCCCCCTCTTCGCCCACCCGGCCGCCGCCGCCGTGCCCATCCTCGGCGTCTGCCTCGGCCACCAGGCGCTGGCGGCCGCGCACGGCGCGCGCGTCGTCCCCGCGGCGGGGGGGCCCGTGCACGGCCGCCTGTCGCGCGTGCGCGTGCGGGAGGGGGGCCACCCGCTGTTTGAGGGGTGCGGGCCGCCGCCGCCCGGTGGCGACGATGGCGAGGCCGGCGGCGGGCGGGCGCGCGCGCCGCCGTTCCGCGCCGTCCGGTACCACTCGCTGGCGGTCGACCCGGCGTCGCTTACCGAGGGCGGGCCGCTGCGCGCGATCGCGTGGGCGGACGCCGGCGCGGACGAGGCCGTGCCGCTGCGGGGGGTGGCGGGGGCGGGCGGGGCGGAGGTGACGGGGGCGGGGGGGGGCGGAGAGCGGCGGCTAAAGCAGCGGCCGGGGCAGCCGCGGCAGGAGCGAGCGCCGCGGCCGACCGGCGACGGCGACGGCCGAGAGGCGGAGGAGCTCCAGGCGGGCGCCGCCGCTGCCGCTGCTGCCGCCGCCGCCTCCTCGCCCTCCTCCCCTGCCGTCATCATGGCTCTCGCGCATCGCGACCGCCCCCACTACGGCGTGCAGTTCCACCCGGAGTCGATCGCGACGTCCTACGGCGCCCGCGTGCTCGCCAACTTCCGGGACCTGGCGCTCGCGTCGCAGGGCCTGCCGCCGGGACGCGTCCTGCCGGCGGCCGTGGCCGAGGGCCCGCCCGGCGCCGCGCTCGCGCCGCGGCCGTGGCCCCCGCCGGCGGCTGCGCCCGCCGCCGGCGCTCCTCCCGCTCCCCCGCTCCCCGCGTGGCTCTTCCCCCCGTCCTCCGCGTCCGGCGCGCGACGCCCGCTGCGCCTGGTCTGGGAGCGCGCGCCGGGCCTCTTGCCCGCGGGCGGCGCCGGCGCGTGCGCGGACCTGTTTGGAGCCGTCGTCGGAGGAAACGGAAGCGGCGGCGGCGGCGGCGGCGGCGGGGGCGAGGGCGGGGGCGGGGGCGAGGGCGAGGGCGAGGGCGAGGGCGCCGACGGAAGCGCCGACGCCGACGCCGACGCCTTTTGGCTCGACAGCGCGACGGCGCCCGAGCGCGCGCGCTTCAGCTTCATGGGCGGCGGCGCGCGCGTTCCCGGCTCCCGCGGCCCTCTGTGGCACCGCGTCGCGTACCGCGTCGCCGAGAACGCGGAGGAGAGGGGGGCGGGCGGCGGCGGGACGCTCGCGCTCGAGCGGCCGTCGACAGAAAAAGAGGGCGCCTCTTTTCGCCCCTCGCCCCCGCCCCCGCCCCCCCGGTGCCTGTGGAGCTACCTGCGCGCCGCCACGGGGCCCGGCGTGCTCAACGCCGAGGACGCGGCCGCCGCGGCGCGCGACGTTCCCTTCAACTTTTGGGGCGGCGCGGTCGGCTACCTCGGCTACGAGCTCGGCAGGGAGACGCTGCCGCGGCCGCGCGGCGGCGGGGACGCGGGCGGCAGCGGCGGAGGCGCAGGCGGCGCCAAGGCCGCGTCGGCGCCGCCCTCCTTGCCGGCCCGCTCCCCCGTCCCCGACGCGGTGATGGTGTTTGCGGACCGCCTCGTGGCGGTGGACCACGCCGTGGGGGACGTGTACGCGATGGCCCTGCACGAGGATGACGGGGCGGCGCCGGCAGCAGCGGCCCTCGCGTGGGTGCGCGCGGCGCTGGCGGCGGCGGCCGAGGGGGCGGCGTCGGCGGCGGCTGCGCGCGTCGCGACGCCGGCCGCCGCCCCTGCCGCCGCCGCCGCCGCCACCACCGCTACCCGCCCCCCTTCCCCGGCCTTCTCCCTCCGCCACGACCGCGACGCCTACGTCCGCAACGTTGCCGCCTGCCTGCAGGCCCTGCGCGAGGGCGAGTCGTACGAGCTCTGCCTGACGACGGCGCTCGAGGCACGGTGGCCGCTCGTCGCCGGGGCGGGCGAGGGGGGAGGCGGTAGCGGCGGCCACGCCAACGGCTGCGGCGCCAAGGGCAGCAGCATCAGCAGCAGCGTCGGCAGCGGCGCCATTGACCCGTGGCTCTTTTACCTCGTGCTGCGGTCGATCAACCCGGCTCCCTACAGCGCGTGGCTGCGCTTCCCGTCCCCTCGTCGGGGCGTGCGGCCCGCGCCCGCGCCCGGCGCCGCCGCCCCCCCGCCGCCGCCCCCCCTGCTCCTGCCGCCCGGCGGCCTGTCCGTCGCCTGCTCCTCCCCCGAGCGCTTCCTCCGCGCCGACCGCGGCGGCGTCCTCGAGGCCCGCCCCATCAAGGGCACCGCCCGACGCGTCCCCGGCGACCCCGCCGCCGACGCCGAGGCCGCGCGCGTCCTCGCCGCCAGCGAGAAGGAGCGCAGCGAGAATCTGATGATTGTCGATTTGCTGAGGAACGACCTGTCAACGGCCTGCGCCCCCGGTTCCGTGCACGTCCCGGGCCTGATCGAGCTCGAGAGCTACGCCACGGTGCACCAGCTCGTGTCCACGGTCCGGGGGCTGCTGCGGCAGGCGGAGGGAGAGGGCGAGGGGGGTCGGGCGGGCGCGTGCGACTCTGTCGGCGCCGTGCGCGCGGCGTTTCCCGGCGGGTCGATGACGGGCGCGCCAAAGCTGCGCTCGTGCGCGATCCTGTCGGCGCTCGAGGGCGCGGCGCGGGGGCCCTACTCGGGGGCGATCGGGTACTTCTCGGTCGCGCCCGGGGCGCCGTTTGACCTCAACATCGTCATCCGGACGGCGTGCTTTTACCAGGAGGAGGGGAAGCAGGAGCAGCGGACGGGGCGGCGGCGGCAGCGGCAAGAAGAAGGGGCGTCGGCGTCAGGGGCGGCGGCGGCGGCGGACGACGCGGCGGCAGGGACGACGGCGGCAGGCCTCCTCGAGGCGGTCATGAGCATCGGCGCCGGCGGCGCCGTCGTGATCCAGAGCGACCCGGCGGCCGAGTACGACGAGATGCGGCTCAAGGCCCTGGCGCTCGTGCGCGCGGCGGCGGCCACCTGGCTCCTGCAGCACGGCGGAGGAGGAGCGGGCGGGGGCCATGCCGGGCCGCTGCCGGCGCTCCCGCCGCCGGAGCAGGTCGACGCGCTCGCGCGCACGCTCGTCGAGGCCGGGCGGGAGGAGGGCGGGGAGGTGTGAGGGCCGCGTTTGCGGGCTTTGCCGGGGACACGTGTACTGCACACATATTACGTGATGATACGGTAAAGACGCATCTCTGGTTCGTCTTTCAAACTGACGCGGACGCGGGGGCCTCGTCGTCGTCGTCCTCATCGCCGCCTCCTCCGTCCCCTTGTTCCCCCCCAATCCCCAGGTCCACGGACCAAGACCGCTCCAACGCGCGAAGCGCGCTCCTCACCAGGGCCCGCGTCCGCGCCCTGTCCGGCGCGCGCGCCAGCCGCCCCTCGAGCGACGCCCTGAGCTTGCACAGCCGAGTCAGCGGAGGGCCCTCGACGCCCGACCCGCCCGCCGTCGCGGGGCCGCGGCGCGTGAACGGGCGCCACACGCCCGTCAGGTCGGCGCGTCCCTCGTCCGCGCGCAGCTCGTCCGCCAGCTCGACCAGGGCACGCTCGACCTCGGGCCCCGGCTGCCGGTCGGCGCCCGTGACGCCGTAGCGGACGGCGTAGGGCGCCAGCCCTCCGGCGAGCGCGGGCAGCGCGCCCGCCGGCGCGCGGCGGACGACGAACGCGCCGACCGCCGAGCGGGGCCTCGGAAGGGCCGGGTCGTAGGGCGAGATGATCAAGCCGACAAAGGGCTCGAAAACGGACGAGGAGGCGGAGGACGACAAAGATGGGCCCTTGTCGCCGGGCGCCGTCGCCCCTGTCGCCGCCGCCGCCGCCGCGCCAGGCGGACCGGCCCTTGTCGCCGAGTAGGAGCGGAAGAGCGCCTGGTAGTTCCGCTGGTTCTCGCAGTCCTTGAGGGACGGTACGGGCTCGAACAGCGGGTGCGAGTGGTACCAGCCCACGGCCGCCTCGCCGCGCAGGGCCAGCCGCGCGCGCGCCTCGACCTCGCTGCCCGCGCACAGCTCGACCGACGTCGTCGACGCGGCGGTGCCCGCCGCACGGCGGCACGGCACGGCCGACCGGACGGCGAGCGCCCTGCGCCCGGCGTCCCAAGTCCCTCCCAGGAGCCCGATCACCTCGCACGACGACAGGTGCGCGTGGTAGTCGGCGACGAGCAGCGCGGACGACTCGACCTCGACCGAGAAGGGCTGCGCCAGGGGGGCGCCGCTGGCGGGCGCGCCGATGAACTCGCGGCAGGGCACGAGGTCGAGCGCCTCGGTCGTCGGGGCGCCGAGCGCAAAGGCGCCCTTGCCGTGGCGCTGGCCCGCGCCGTCGCGGCGGGGCCGATTGCGGGCGTACTCGGTCGGCTCGGCGGGCTCCGGGGGGTGGTGCGGGGGGGGAGCAAGGCGGGGTTGGGTGGGGGAACCACGGCGGGCGCGGGGCCGCTGCTGCTGCACCTGCTGCTGCGGCTGCTGTTGTGGGGCGAGGCCAACAGCAGCAGCGGAGGAAGAAGGGGAGCGCTTGCGCTTGCGCTGCGGTTGCTGCTGCTGCCCGTCTGCGGTCGCCGGCGTGGCTGCCGTCGGTGGGGGTGCTGCCGCCTCGTCCGACGGCCGGTGCGGCTGGTCCGACCCGCCGCCCGCAGCCCCGGTCGCTGGGGCGGTGGTGGCAGACGGCGCCCGCCGGCGCGCAGAAGGCTTGGAGGCCGCCCCTCCCGCCCCTCCCGCCGCCCCACCCGCCGCCGCCGCCGCCGCCGCTGCCGCCGCCGCCGCCGCCGCCTCTGCGGCCTGCTCGGCCTGGGCCGCGGCGACGGCGGCCTCAAACGCACAGACGGCGAACCCGGCGGCTTCGGCGCCACCCGCGCTGCTGGCGCCACCTCCAGGAGGCCGCTGGTCCTTATCCCTCCCCGTCTCCTCCGCCACATCCTCCTCCTCCCGCCCGACCGCGGCCGCAGCCTCGGCCGCGGCGGCCCCCTCGTCGTCCTCCTCGGCCGCAGCGGCAGGGGCGTCCGCCGCGGGCGCGCCTTGCGCCTTGCGCTTGCCGCCCGCCGTCCCCGCCGCCCCCCACCCCCTCGCTGTCCCCGCCGCCAGCCCGCCCGCCGCCGCCGCCGCCTCGGCCAGGTGCTCGACGGCGATGCCGCGCAGCGTCGTCGCCAGCGCGCCGCCGCCCAGCGCGCGCACCGCCGCCACGCGGAACCCGTAGGCGCGCGCGGCGCTCGAGCGCGGGTCCAGCAGCCGCCCGCTTAGGGTGTAGCCGCCGCCCGACTCCGCCACTTTGGGCGGGAGCGCGACCCCCGCCAGGCACAGCCGCACAAAGTGCTTCTGCGCGTGCGAGGCGACCTGCCGGCCGTCGCGCGAGCCGACCACGGAAGCCACCGCCGGCCAGTCGCGGCCGTGCTCGTCCAGGCCGCGGCAAAAGGCGTCTTCCTCGGCCGGCGTCCACGCGCGTCCCGGCTCGCGGCGGACGTCCTTGTCGCGGCGGACGCGCCGGCCCGTGGCGCTGGTGGGGGGCGGTTGGGAGGGGGACTGCGGCGGCGGAAGCGGCGGCGGCGGCGGCTGTGCGCTGGGGTTGGCGGCCGCGGCGGCGGCGGCGGCCGCGGCGGGTGGCGGCTGAGACGGCGCCGATGCTTGGGCCTCCGCCGCCTCGTCCGCTCGACCTGCCGCCGCCACCGGCGGCGAGGGTGGCGGCGACGCCTCCTTTTTCAACGCCCCCGCGCCACGCGCAGGCGCCCCGCCACCGGCCGCCGACGCGGCTCGCTTGCGCGCCGCTGCCGCCGCCGCCTTTTTCCGGCGTCGCAGCGCGGCCGCGCCCCCTCCGCCCGCCTCGTAGTCACTGTCGCTGTCAGTGGGGAGGGCCACGGCGCCGTACTCATTGTCGTACGGGTCGTAGTGGGCCCCCTGCTCGGCCGCCCAGATGGCGCGCGCCAACGCCTCGTCCTCGTCCATGCCGGGCGGCGGCGGCGCCCGCCACCCGATGGCTCGTTCGGCGTCGTCGCTCGCTCGGTGTTCTGCTCTTCTTGTTCTGGTTATCACGCGCGCGTCCGCTCGCGTGGCCGGACACTGTTGAAGGTCGCGGTGACGCGATACGGCCTGTGGCGTGGTAGTCAATCCGAGCGTCGAAGAGAGGCGGGACTCCGGCGATCGGAGAAGTGAAATCGTGCAGGGAGACTTTTGAAATGTGGGAGAGATTGGACGCGCGCCGCCGGCAACACTCGCAAGGCGATTGGTGTCTCCAGTGAGGGTGTAACGGGTGGTGAAGGGGCAGCGGCGGATTTGTCGGCGGCGGCGGCGCGCGCGTGAAACGACGACGTGCGCGCGCGCCGCTGAGCGGCGACATGCGCCCGGCCCCTTCGTGTCTCTCGCGCTGATGCACGCCCGCTGTCAGCACTTTGTTGAAGGCCCCTTCAAAAACGAAACATACGCGCCCTTGAACGGGCAGCGCAACAAAAGTCTCGGTGTCGGCTCTTTACCGAGCGTCGCGGAAGTGAAACGCCCGGGTGATCGGTCGGTGCCTCCCCCCCCGCCAAGCCAACGCCATGGCGTCACATATGGTGGTCATGAGCGCGGGCCTCGTGGACATTGGCGCACGCGAGCTGGTCTGGACGCGCGTGTACACGTCCTCGTCGCCATCGCCGCCGCCGCCCACCCAGCAACAACGCCCGGCAACGAAAAACAGCAGCAGCAACGCCGCCCTCGCGTCCCTCGTCGCCAACCGCCGCGTGATCCTGGCGATCCACGGGTTTCCAGACACGGGCGAGCTCTGGGACCGGCTGGCCCGCGACCTCGCGCGCGCCGCCGCCGTCGCCGTCGTCGTCCCCGACCTGCCCGGCGCGGGCCTCTCTGACGCCGCTGCCCGCGCGGGCGCCTCGTGCCCGGACGACGTCGCCGCGTACGGCGTCGGCAGCCTCGCCCGCCGCATGCTCGCCCTCCTGTCGGCGCTGGGGGTGCGGCGCGCCGCGGGCGTCGTGGGCCACGATTTTGGCGCCGCGATCGCCTGGCGCATGGCGCTCGCGGCCCCCGCCCGCGTCGAGCGGCTGTGCGTGCTGAGCGTGGGCCACCCCGCCGCCGTGGCCGCGGGTGGTGCGCGGCAGCGCGCGCGCTTCTGGTACTATCTGTTCCTGTCGCTGACGGCGCGGGACGAAGCCGAGGCGGCGCTGCGGGCGGACGATTTTGCGCTCTTTCGGCAGGTGATCGACCCGACGCCGGCGAGGCGAACGCGGGCGAACGCAGGCGACGGCCACATCGACGGCAACGGCGACGGGAACGGCGACGGGAACGGCGACGGCAGCAGCGACGGCGACGGCGACGGCAGCGGGGCAGGCCGCCCATCCGCCGTCGACGCGTACGTCGCGCGCTTCTCGCGCTCGCCAAATCTGCTGCGCGCGGCCACGAACCTGTACCGCGCAAACTACCGCGCCGCGAGCTTTGGCGCCACGCGCGTGGCGCCGGCAGTACCAGGCCTGACGCTCAGCGGCGGCGGCGGCGGCGGCGGCGGCGACGGCGGCGGCGACGGCGGCGGCGACGGCGTCCGGGCCGTTTTGGGCATCATCGGCGGCCGCGACCCGGCTTTGACGGTCGAGCAGATGCGCGCGTCGGCAAGCTTTGTGGCGCCTTCGTCCAGCTGGACGTGCGAGGTGTGGCCCGAGACGGGGCACTGGCCGATGCGCGACGAGCCCGCTCGGCTGGCGGCGGCGCTGGCGGGCTTTTTTGGGGGTTCAGAGGCAGGAGCGGGGGACGAGCGGGCAGAGCGGCGCCCGGGCGCGGGGGACGGGGCCGCGAGAGGAGCTAGGTCGCGCTTGTGATGAGACATGCATGTTTGCACGACCGGTCCTGTTTATAGCCAAGAGGAAGGGGGGAGGCGAACGAGGCGAGCGGCGGCCGCGAGCGGCGGCGGCGAGCGGCATCGGGGAGGGGGCGGGGGGCGATCGCACTGCGGCGTTCGAAGGCGGAAAGCATTCGTTTGTTCAGGGCCGAGCAAAAAGGGGAAAGAGAGAGAGGGCAAGGGTGCTAGAAAAACCCCCGACCGACAACGCATGCCTTGCCCACCCAAGAAGCCCCCCCATCTTGACCAATCACCCCCCCCCCAACCAACAAGATCTATAGATCTAGATCCTAAAGTTCAGGATCTCCTGCCCCGCGCGCTCCATCAGCTCAAGCCGCTTCTTGACCGAGTCGCGCGCGCGCGCCACCTCCTCGTTCTCGTTGAGCAGGCGCCTCAGCGCGGGCTCCTCCAGGCCCGCGATGCTCTCGCACAGCGCCTCGAGCAGGCTCTCCTTGGCCGGGCACACGATGCAGTGCACCGCGGCTTTGGGCACCGTGCACGACAGCTGCGACCGCACGACCTGCAGGTAGGCCGAGACGTGGTCGCTGATGCGCTGCAGGTGCGCGTCGGCCGCCGACAGGCCGTCGTACCGCTTCTCCAGCAAAATCTCCCCGCCCAGCGTCACAAACTGGGGTTTTGGGCGCGACGGGTCAAAGGCGAACGACTCGGCCGCGACGATCTCGCGGAAAAAGTTGGCCGACAGGTAGCTGCCCTCCATGTCGACCAAAGTGCGCACCGTGGCCTCGGACGCCTCCTTGAGGCGGTCGAGCGTGACGGCCGCGTGCGCCAAAATCTCCCCCTTAAGGTTGACGAAGCGCTGGAGCTCGGGCACCTCGTTGATGGCCTGCGTGACGATCGACTTTAGAATCTGGTGCGTCTGGTCGACCGACTTGGCCGCCGGGTCGCGCAGCAGCGTCAGGCCGTCCTCGATCAGGCGGCGGTACCCGGCCTCTGGCGCGATGATGTGCGGCTGGTAGCCGTCCGCCTCGTTGATGGTGTTGCGCACGTTGCGCAGCGTGAGGATCTTGTCGAAGGGCAGCTTGTAGATGGCCTCCTTCAGCTTGACGTCGAACACCTCGAGGATGCGCTCGCCGCCGCCCTCGCCGCCGTCCACGATGCGGCAGAAGGCCTTCTCGACCTTTTGGCAGATGGTCAGGATCAGGTGCAGCATCTTGCCGCGGTTGCCGGCCACGTCGTTGCCCAGGTCGCGCAGCTGGCGGCGGTAGTCGGCGACGGCGTGGTCCACGAAGGCCTGGATCTCGGGGAGCTTGCGGCTGATCTCGTTGATCAGGTGAGTCGACAGCTTCTTGGCCAGGTAGTCGGTGCTGTTTGGTGCGGTGGTGCGGTGGCGGTGGCGACGTCGGGCAGGTTTTTCATTGTGGTGGGCGGAGGTTGGTGTGAGCGTGGGCGGGGCGGGGAAAAAATCGACGGGGAAAAAAATGACGCGCGCGCGGGCAAGGCGGCGCGCTCGCGCGCGCGGGAACGGGGAAGCAGAGCAAAAACAAAAGGAGGCTCGAGACGGCTCAAGAGACGCCCCAAACAAAGCGAAAAGAGCTTTAGAACTCACCCGACGTTGTCCAGGTCCTTGTACCCCGCGCTCTGCGCGAAGAAGGCGTTCTCCCGCTGCCGCGCCTCGCCCATGCCCACGCGGCCGTTGATGTCGGCCTGCCCCCGGTTGACGACCGCCACCCACCCGTGCCTCAGCCTCATGGCGCGCCCCTGCAAGACGTCGCGGCAGTCGGTCCCCCGGTCCATGATGTCCACCTTGGTCAGCACGCCGATCGTGCGCTCGCCCGTGGGATCCACCTCGCGCGCCAGGCGCAGGGCGTCCGACGTGGCCAGGTCGGCGTTGGCCGGCGTGACCGCCAGGATGATGGCGTTGTCGCTCTTGACGTAGGAGCGCGCCATCTCCTCCAGATCGTGCACGATGCTCACGGGCTGGCCGTCGATGGGCACCTTGGTGAGGCCCGGCATGTCGACCAGCGTGAGGTTGGGCACGTTGGGCGAGTGCACGGTCAGGTACATGGGGATGGGCGAGACGATCTTGGTCGACTTTGCGAGATGGCGCTCGGTCTCGTCCTCGATCTCCTTGCGGATGGCGTCTGTTTGTTGTGCATCGAAGGGGGATGGGTTGGGGGGTAAACATATGGGATCGCCAGGATGTGTGTGTGCGTGTGTGTGTGTGTGAGCGAGGTTTGGGGGGAGGAGGGGGGGGGAAAGGCGGGATAGGGAAGAAGGCGTCGTCGTTTTGGTTTTGTGTTTTCCCGCTTTTTTTGCAGCGCGCGAGCAGGCGGGTAGGCGCGCGCGTCGCCTCCCTCCTCCCCCGTCTTTTCGCCGCTCTTCTCGCCCAAGCAGCGCCGCCGCCCCCTGTCCAAACGGCAAGAACAACAACATACGCACCAAAGTCGGTCCACTTCTTCCCCGGGCAGTGCATGAACTCGCCCCACTCCTGCGACCCCGGGTCGGGCGCGTTGACCAGCGACAGCACCAGCGGCCGCCGCGTGACGATCCCTGTCCCGCGCGGGAGGACGTCGTGGCCCAGGAGCGACTCGAGGACGGACGACTTGCCCGAGGACTGTGCGTTCGTTGTTGTTGTTGTTGTGTTGGTTTGGACGGGAGAGAAGGGAGGGAGTGAGCGGATTGGTCGAGAGCGCGCGCGCGCGTCTCGACCGTCGCCGGCGCCGGCGTCCGCGTCGCCGCCGGGCGTCGTTGTCGCTCCCCCTCTTCGCTCTGCCATGTTCGCGCGCGCTCGGCGCGGGACGGGCCGAGGTCCAGCGACAGGAAACGCGCACGGCGTCCCCGATTGCTCCCGCCCGCGGGCGCGCCCGCGCGTGAACGGGGGCGCTACAGTGTGGCGGGCACGGGAACGGGAGAGAGAGGGAAGGTGGGGAGGTTTGCCCCCTTCTTCTTCCGATCGCCCCCCATCTCAAGAACGACCACTTCAACGACCGCGAAACGCACCTGACCGCCCACGACGACGATGCTCGACAGCTTGTCCGCCAGCAGGCTGCCCGGCGTGCCTGCCGTGTCGCCCAGCTGCGTGCAAATCTGGCTGAGGCGGTTGACGAGCCCCACGACGCGCTGGAGCCCCTCCGGGGGCTCGTTGGCTGCTTGCATGGCTGCGCTTGTTGCTTGCTTGCTGGCTTGCTTGTTGATGAGTTTGTTTGGGAAGGGGGGAGGCGACGAGGTGGGAAGGAAGCAACAATGCAAGCGCGCCCCGGGCATGAGTGCGTGCCCGCCCGATTGTCTTCTTTCGCCGACGCCGGACGCCGATCGACGCCGACGCGGACGACGACGACCTTGTTTCCCTGTCGTCTCTCTCGGCAGCCTCCCGCGAAGGCCATAACGCCACACAAAAACCACGAAGACCTCTACCACTCTCATCGATCGTCCATCTAGCACCAAGAGGCAAATGAGCAGGGATTCCCTCGTCGGCGCGCGCGGGCCGGGGCCCTCGAGCTCCTCCTCCCCTTCCTCAGCGACCCTCCATCAGGAGCAGCAGCAGCAGCGGCAGCGGCAGGAGCTCCAGAACAGGCGCGCGCTCACGACCCTCACGCTGGGCCTTGCGCAGGCATGTGCGGCGCTGTCCTGGGGCAACGGGATCGGCGTGTCGATTGGGGCGGCGACGTTTACGGCGGCGACGTTTACGGTGTCGGCGTCGGCGACGCCTCGCTGGGCGCGCCGTTCTGCCCAGGCCCTCTCGATCTACGCGCTCGTCCTGCTCGTCGTGCGCCTCGCCTCCAGAGACCCTCAGGTTGCAAGCTTTCCGGCCGGCTGCCCGCCAGGGCTGCAGGGTACGCACGGCTGCAGCCGCGTCGCCGCCGACGGGGAGTCGTCGCACCGCGCGCCGCCCGCTCCGCTTGACGTCCCCTTCCGCAAGCGCGCGCTCCTGTCAGACGTCGAGGGCGAGCTGCTGCGATGGGTCGAGCTGCAGTCGCGCCGCGTGACGGTATTGAAGCACGAAAAACCATCGTCAAAAGACCGCGAAGCGGGCGGCGGGTTTTTGCACGTTCGGGCCGTTACGGCCCTCATGGGCTTTGCGGACGATTTCTTCCTCTCCTATCGTTGTTTGGAGGGTGAGGCGGTGGTGGAGTTGCAGGGGCAGCTAAGGCTCGGGGTGGGGGACGCGGGCGTCAACACGAGGCGCAACGCGGCGGTGCTGGCGCACCTGCGTGCAGCGGCGGCGGCGGCGGAGGACAAGGGGGGGTTGCCGGCGGCGGACGCGTGCAGGTGAACCAGTGCCTAGTATCAACGGAGGAGGCCAAATAACGACAGCGCAGTGCCTTGTAAACATATCTTAGAGAAACTGAATCAAGCGTGCATCTCGTCGAGCGCCTGAAGCTCCGCCTTGAGCTGCTCCACCTTGAGGCCGTTGCCGCGCTGCAGCGCGCCGCGCGCGGCGTCGTCGGGCAGGTTGTTGAGCGCGTCCGCCCACGCCTCGAGGGCCGCGTCGACCGCCTGCTTGGCCGTGGCCACAGACTCGTTGAAGTAGGTGGTCTCGGCGTCCTCGCGCGCGTACTCGATCTCGTCGCGCGCCTCGGAGAAGAGCGCGTTGAAGCGCGCGACCGGGTCGTCGTTGCCGCCGCCGCCCCCGCCCGCGCCCCCGCCGCCTCCTCCCGTCGCGGCGGCGGCGGCGGCGGACGGGGGTGCCGACGCGGTGGTCGTCAGCCAGGCCTGCGGGCGGTAGGGCGCCGCGAGCGTGCCCGCCGCGCCGGCCGCGGCAAAGCCCGCGCGCAGGCGCTCGACCAGCGGGATGCGCGCGGCGAACTGGCGGAGCATTGTCGCGTTTCTCTCTCTCTCTCTCTTTTGTTCGTGTCACGTCCGAGACCGTCTAGAGACGGCGAGGCAACAGGCGTGCATCGTCCGATGGGAGTGGGTTGTGTTGCGGATGTCGTGTGTGCCGTCGGCGGTGGGTCGCGGCGGTCGCACGCTTCAAAGGCGACGCTTGCCGGCGAGTGACACGCGGGCGTTTCCGTCAGGCGCCCCCGATCGATCTCGGCGCCTCCGCCCGCCACTCGTAACTCCCGTCCCTGCCTGCGAGCCGTCCCGCTGATCCACACTCTCGATCACGTAATCGCTCTCTAGTATACCCGCTTCTGTCAGCACTCGGAGAACCCACGCACTGCGCGCAAAAGGCGAGAACGGTTCCGAAAACCGAACGCCCCCGCCAAACAGCAAGCAAGCCAGCATGCCGCTGGGCCGGCGCAACGACCTGGGCGACGCCAAGTATGCGGGCGTCGAGGTCGCGTTCGCGCACGACATGGAGGACGCGATGCAGGTGCGTGCTCATTTGTTTGTATTTGCGAGCGAGCGATCGCCCGGCCGCCGTCTCCGCCGACGCCGCAAAAAAACGCTCAACCCAAAAAAACCAAACCAAAAACAACAACAAAAAAACAACAGTCCTACCTCAACTGCGGCTTTGACTTTGTCGTGGCACCCCTCGTGCGCGCGCCCGCCCCTTCGACCGAGGGCAAGGGCGAGGACAAGGACGCACGCAACAGGGCGCCGCCGCCGCCCCCGCCACCGCCGCCGCTGCCGCTCGCGTGCCCGCTCGGGCCCGCGGCCGGCGCGCTGCCCGCCTCCCCGCGCGACGACCTCTTGCTCACGCCCGCGTCCGTCGGCGGCCAGATCGTCGGCACCGTCAGCCCCTGGATCGACCCGGACGCCGACGACCCGCGCGAGGCCGCGCGCGCCTGCGAGGCCATGGCGCAGGAGCTCGCGTGGGCGGCCTTCCTCGGACTGCAGGCCGTCGTCGTGCCGCCGCCGCCGCGCGCCGCGAGGCCCGGCGGCGACGGCCGCCTGGGCAGCTACGCGCAGGTGCTCAGCCAGGCGCTGTCCGGGCTGACGCACATGGCCGTCTGGGTGCGCCTCGAGCTCACGGACCCGGGCCTCCACGACCCGCCCGTGTCGCTCGCCAAGTGGTGGGTCGGCCCGCCCGTCGAGCGCGACGACGACAAGGACGGAGGGCGGGAGGCGCTGTGGCGCCGCGACCACGGCGCCGACACCGAGTTTGAGTACGACTTGAGGGGCGGCGAGGAGGTGGATGGCGGGGCCTACCACGCCAATCGCTGGGATTCGGTCAGCGAGGAGGTCGAGTACGAGGAGAGCGGCCTCCCCGAGAACGTCTGGAACGAGCAGCACACGCAGAGGCGGGAGTGGGCGCGGGCGTGGCACGAGCGGCAGCTGCGGCGCCGCCGGCGCGCGGGCGCCGACTCGTGGGCGGCCTGGAACCAGATCTACACGATGTGCGAGCGGTCGCCGCTGCTGGGCGTGATGCTCGTCGTCGGCGAGGCGTTTCGCGCCCGCGACCGCGGCCGCGCCGACAAGGACAAGTCCGCGGCCGAGGCCCGCGCGGCCGACGCCCGCGCCATGGCCGAGCGCTGGCTGGGCGAGCCGCTGCGCGCGATCGCCGTGTCGACCGCTGACTTCAAGCCCAACAAGAAGGGGTTCCCGGCCCTGCGGCCCGCGCTCCGGCCACTGGTGGAGCTGGCGTTCCAGCACAACGTGCAGCTCGTGCTGTCGGGGCCGGGAAACGTGGCGGGGGCGCCGCCGCCGCCGCCACCGCCCGCCAAGGACAGCGACGAGGACGACGGCGAGGCCAAGGGGGAAACGGAAGAGATGGACGCGTCGGCGTCCCCCTCGCCGCAGCAGCCGCCGCGGCAGAGGCAGCGGCGGCAGGAGCCGCAGCCGCCGCCGCAGCAGCCGCAGCAGCCGCAGCAGCAGCCGCAGCGACAGCAGCAGCAAGGCGCACCCGGCGCGGCCGCCGCCGCTGGCCCCACGCCCGCCGAGGCCGCCGCCGCCACCGCGCAGCGGCATCAGCAGCACTCGCTCCAGCCCTACTGGGACTACTGCTCGTACCTGTTCCGGGTCGCGAGCAACGGCGAGGGGACGGACGGCGCGGGGGCGGCAGGGGGCGGCGGCGGCGATGGCGGCGGCGATGGCGGCGGCGGCGGCGGCGGCGGCCCGCCGGCCCCCCCCCCCGCGGCCCCTGTGCCCGAGCTGCTGTCCTACCGCGACTACCTCCAGGCGCCGCTGCAGCCTCTGCAGGACAACCTCGAGTCGCAGACGTACGAGACGTTCGAGCGCGACGCCATCAAGTACGCGCGGTACCAGGCCGCGGTCGAGGCGGCGCTCGTCGACATGGTTCCCCTCTCGGGCGGGCGCGGCGGGCGGGTTAGAGCGCGCGGAACAGCAGGGAACAGCAGGGGCGGCGGCGGCGGCGGCGGCGGGAACAAGGCCGGCGGCGACGCCGACGCCGCCGACGCCGCCGACAACGCCGCCGACCCGCCGCCCTCGGCCCCCCCGAGGTGGTCGGCCGCCGACGACCCCGACGCCCCCTCTGCCTCCGCCGCGGCCTCCGGCCTGCCCACCACTGTAGTAATGGTCGTCGGCGCCGGCCGCGGCCCGCTCGTGCGCGCGTCGATCGCCGCCGCCGAGGCGTGCGGCCGCCCTCTGCGCGTCTACGCCCTCGAGAAGAACCCGGCCGCCCTCGTGCACCTGCAGGCCATGGTCGCCCGCAACGCCGGCTGGGCGCGCGTCGTGACCGTCGTGGGCGCCGACATGCGCGCGTGGGACCCCCCCGAGGCGGCCGACCTGATGGTCTCCGAGTTGCTGGGGTCGTTCGGCGACAACGAGCTTTCGCCCGAGTGCCTGGACGGGGCGCAGCGCCGCCTGCTGCGCCCGGGCGGGGTGTCCATCCCGCGCTCGTACGCCTCCTGGCTGGCGCCCGTGTCCGCGGGCAAGCTGTGGGAGGCCGCGCGCGCGTACAAGGACCTCGAGCACCTCGAGACGCCCTACGTGGTCCGGCCGCACCGGCACGCGCTGCTGGCGCCGCCGCAGAAAGTTTTCTCGTTCGAGCACCCCAACCCGGCGGCGGGCTACTACGGGGGGGGCGGCGGTGGCGCGGGCGGCCTCGGGGGCGGGGCAGGAACGGCGGTGCAGCAGCAGCAGCAGCAGCAGCAGCAGCAGCAGCAGCAGCAGCAGCAGCAGCAGCAGCAGCAGCAGCAGCAGCAGCAGCAGCAGCAGCAGCAAGAGGAGGCAGACGGGCCGGACAACTCGCGCCGCGCCGCGCTCGCGTTTGGCCGGCGCCGCGCGCAGGGGCCGGGCGTGTGCCACGGCTTCGTCGGCTACTTCTCCTGCGTCCTGTACGGCGGCGTCACCCTGAGCACCCGCCCGGAGGACCACACGCCGGGCATGGCCTCCTGGTTCCCCATCTTTTTCCCCTTCCGCGAGCCCGTCGCGCTCGCCAGCGGAGAGCGGCTCGACCTGGCCGTGTGGCGGTGCGCGCCGGTCGGCCGCGGCCGAGTGTGGTACGAGTGGTGCGCGACGGCGCCCCGGGCGACGGCGATCCACAACCCGGCGGGGAGGAGCTCATGGGTGGGGCTCTAGTGGCAGCGTGTGTGACTTAGCGGTTGCGTCTGTAGCAGAGCAGGCTGTGGATTTTAAGCTGGCGACAAGCGTCGTCGTCGCCGTCCTCTCCGTCGACGGCAAACGGCAACGGCAACGGCGGCAGCGTCGTCGACGGAATGCCGCCCTTCCTTGTGGCGCTTCCTTGACGATGCAAGCCGTCTGTTCCACTGAAACAAGAAAGGACGAACACACTCAACAACAGCTCACACACACACAAGCTCGCAACACAAAGTCAACGGCGACACAAGCAAAAGCGCGTGAGGGAGGCAGGACAGAGCGCAAGACAGAAAGCTTCTCTCTTCTCTTTCGTTGTGCGCGTGCAGCGTAGAGGTCCTCCCCGCTAGAAGCAGCAGCAAGGAGGAGCACGATGGCCACCAAGGTGAGGCCGTGATGGCACATCGGCATCGGCCGCGACGCGCAAAAACGCCGGGAAAACTGACGCTCAAGACAAAACGGAAATTCTTCACGCACAAACGACAGATCAAGCTCATGAGCTCGGACCAGCAGGTGTTCGAGGTGGAGGAGGATGTCGCCAACGAGAGCCTGACGGTCAAGAACATGATCGAGGGTGCGTTTTCGTCGGAAAGAATTGCTTCCGACATTTGTCCTTCTTCTGTGCGCGAGCCCCGCGCGCACAAGGGCCGCGGCGAGCCGGGCGTAGGACGCCAGGAGGGCGGCCGCCTCCGTCGAGTACCTGCGATCGGCGCACATGCGCACTCGAAAGTCGAACCAGGCGCCGCGCCGCTGCCGCCGATGCGCGCGCGACGCCGACGCCGACGCCGACGCGCTCTCTCTCTCGCCCGCTCGCTCACTCGCTCACCCAAAACCAACCAACCAAAAACAAAAAAACAAAAAAACAAAAAACAGACACGGGCACGGACGAGACCGTTCCCCTGCCGAACGTGCCGGGCAACATCCTCACCAAGGTCATCGACTACAGCCGCTACCACGTCGAGCGCAAGAAGGCGGCCGCCGCCGCCTCGGCCGCCGCCTCGAGCGGCGCCGCCGCCGCCGACGCGCAGCGCGGCGAGGACGACGCGCGCGCGTGGGACGCCGAGTTTGTCAAAGTCGACCAGGCCACGCTCTTCGACCTCATCCTCGCGGCCAACTACCTCAACATCAAGGGCCTGCTCGACCTCACGTGCCAGACGGTGGCCAACATGATCAAGGGCAAGACGCCCGAGGAGATCCGCCGCACGTTCAACATCAAGAACGACTTCACGCCCGAGGAGGAGGAGGAGGTGCGCCGGGAGAACCAGTGGGCGTTCGACTAGAGCGAGGGTTTTGACAAGAAAAGAAGGGGGTTCGCGTCCCTGACGACGAGGGCGTGCGCCGCAGGGGCTCGGCGGCGTCTCCTCTCGGGTGGCAGCAATCATCCCGCGCGCACGCAGAGCACCACGAATAAAATCTCACACCATTGCAAAGAGAAAAAACGTTGAAAAAAAAAAAAAAAAAAGACGACGAGGACGCTTTTCGTTCTTATGCACGAGTCCAGGATATGAGGCATAACGCGGGGAGGGAATCGGGCCCCCCGCTCGGTGTGTATGTTGTGTGAACGTCTCTCTGTTCGCGTGCGCGCCCCGAGGGCGGAAGGGGTCGAAGAGAGAAAGGTGTTCGAAGGGGTGGCAGGGCGGAAAGGACGAGGCGAAGAAAACGAAAAGGAAAAAAAAGGCGAGGCAGCAAAGGCCGCGCGCCACGCCAACCCAAAACGCCCCCCGCCCAAAAAAATCATCCCCCCCTCAGCCCGTGTTGCGCAGGCCCGCCGCCAAGCCGTTGATCGTGATCAGCAGCGCCTCCCGCAGCCTGCTCGACCCCGGGTTGGCCCGCATGCGCCGCAGCACCTCCACCTGCAGGATGTTGAGCGGGTCGATGTAGGGGTTGCGCATCTCGATCAGCTGCCGGAGCTCGGGGTTGCGCTCGAGCAACCGGGGGTGCCCCGTCACCTCCTTGATGGCCTTGCACGTGGCCTCGAAGCGCCCGCGCAGCTCGGCGCCCAGGCGCTTGAGCTCCGGGTCCTCGACGAGGACGTCGTCGTACAGCTGGGCGATGCGCATGTCGCATTTTGCGAGGATCATCTCGATCAGGTCGACCGAGGCGGCGAAGAACGGCCACTCGGAATACATGGCGGCGAGCTGCGCCTTGCGCTCGGGGTCCGCCAGCGCCTCGGCGAGCGCCTCGCCCACGCCGAGCCACGACGGCAGGATCATGCGCGTCTGCGTCCACGCGAATACCCAGGGAATCGCGCGCAGGTTGGCCACCGACATCCCGGCCTTGCGGCGGGCCGGGCGCGAGCCGATGTTTAGGTTGCCGAGCTCGGCCTCGGGCGTGGCCGCCCCGAAGTAGGCGATGAAGTTGGGGTGCTCAAACACGACCGAGCGGTAGGCCGCGCACGAGGCCTCGCCCAGGCGGTCCATGGTGGCGCGCCACGCCGCGCACTTGGGCGCGGGCGGGGGCTTGACGGACGCGAGGAGGACGGCGGTCGTGTAGATCTCGAGTTGGTTGAGCGCGACCACAGGGATCCCGAACTTCGCCTGCACCATCTCGCCCTGCTCGGTGATCCGGAAGGCGCCCTCGACCGACCCGGGCGCCTGCGACTGGATGGCCAGGTACGTGGGGCCGCCGCCGCGGCCCACGGTCCCGCCCCGGCCGTGGAACAGGTTGAGCCGGACTCCCTCGGCCTTGGTGAGGGCGACGAGCGCCTCCTGGCAGCGGTACAGCGCCCAGTTGGCGGCCAGGCGGCCCGCGTCCTTGCCGCTGTCCGAGTAGCCGAGCATCACCTCCTGGTGGTCGCCGTGCGTGGCGCGCAGGTGCGCGCGGTACCACGGGTTGTCGAACAGGGTGGTCATGACCTCGCGCGCGGCGTCCAGGTCGCCGAGCGTCTCGAACAGCGGCACGACGCGGAGAGAGGCGCTGTGATCCGGCGCGCCGCCGCGCTCTCCCGCCACCTGCGAGCGCGCCTCCTTCTGCAGCAGCTCCACGCACAGCACGTCGCTGGCCGTGCGCGTCATGCTGATGACGTACGCCCCTAGAGAAGCGGGCCCCAGGCGCGCGGCCACGCGGCACGTGTCGAACACCTCGCGCACCTCGGGCGACATCGGCATGTCGGAGGGGACCAGGGGGCGCTTGGTCTCGAGCTCTCGCGTCAGGAAGGCGAGCTTCTCCCCCTCCGGCCAGCCCTTGTAGGAGCCGTAGCCCAGGTACTGCGTGACGGCGTCCATGGCCTCGGCGTGGCGCGTCGACTCCTGGCGGATGTCGAGCTTGAGCAGGGCCATGCCGAAGGCGTAGACGCGGCGGACCAGGTCGAGCAGGCGGCCGTCGGCCACCAGCCCCCCGCCGCACTCCCACAGCGACCAGTAGACGGCCAGCAGCGGCCGCGCGAGCTCCTCCTCGGTGGCGTACCAGTCGCGGTCGGCGCCGCCCTCCGCCGCCGCCGCCGGGTCGCCGCGGCCGCCGCTCCCGCCCTGGCCGCCGCCGCCGCCGCGTCCGCCGACGCCCATCCCGATGCCGTGCGCGGCGGCGGCGGCGGCGGCGGCGGCGGCCGAGCCGGCCGCGGCGCCGCCCGCGAGCCCCGCGCCGCCGCCGCCGTTGCCGCCGCCGACGCCGCCCGCCGCCGTGCCCGCCGCCAGCAGCGCCTCCATGCGGCGGCGCGTGTTCAGGAGCTTGCGCCTCACCTCGCCGAGCACCACGCGGTAGGGGTGGCTGCCGGCGTGCATGTGCGCGCGCACGTCCTTGAGGGCCTCCTGGGTGGGGCGGGCCTGCACGCGCTTGCGCGACGGCGGGGCCTGGCACGACATGTCCGCCGCCCCGTTGCCTCCTCCGCGGCCGCCGCCGGCCGCGCCGCCGCCGCCGCTGCCGCCCGCGCCGCCCGCGCCGCCGGAAGGGCGGCGCATGGCCTGCAGGTTGGCCCAGCAGCCGCCGAGGCCCGGGTCCGACCCCTGCAGCTGCTGCATGTCGGCGCCCGTGATGGCCATGGCGCCGACCTGGGCCGCGAGCGCGCCCACGCCGCCGCTCTGGCTCTGCCGGCGGGACGCGGCGCGCGCCTCGGCCGTGCCCGGGTGGGTCGGCGGCAGGAGGAGGCTGGGCGCGCTTGCGCCGCCGCCGCCGCCGCTCGCGCCCGCGGGGCCCGGCGCGCCAAAGGACGGCGCCGACCCGAGGGCCTCCGAGAGCGGCTCGTCGTCCGCGCTGGCCATGTCGTAGCCGCCGCAGTCAGAGCCGCCCCCGATGTCCTGCCCGGGCAGGTCGTGCGGCACCTCGGCGCCGCGCTCGCACAGCGGGCCCGCGCCGACGGCGGCGCCGCCAAAGAGACCAAAGCCGCTGCCGACGGCGGAGGGCACCTCGGCGGCCATGCCCGTGGGGTCGCCAGGCGCGTAGCCGCGGCGCGACATGGCGCCGCCCGCGCGCAGGACGCTGTTCTGGCGCCCGCCGCCGGCGATGGCCGAGGGCGAGCGGCGAGAGGGGGTGCCGACGGCGGTGCCGTTGACGGCGCCTGCGCCTGCGCCTGCGCCTGCGCCTGCGCCGCCGCCGCCCGTCGTGGCGCCGCCAGCCGAAGCCGCCGCCACTGCCGCCGCCCCCGCCGCGCCGCCCGCCGCCGCCGCCGCGCCGCCGCCCGCCAGCGCGCCGCTGCTCATGTGCAGCTTCTGCGACGCGCCGTCCGTCAGCTCCTCCCGCGACTGCTCCAGGATCTCCTGCGCCATCTGCCACACCTGGTGCGAGCACTGGTTCATGCTCAGCTCGAAGCGCAGGACGTCCACCTCGCGCAAGTACAGGTCGGCCGCCATCCACCGGCCCAAGGCGACCACGTGCTGGGTGGTCGCCGCCGTCACGTTGGGGTTGCCGTCGCGGTCGCCGCCCATCCAGCTGCCGAACTTGACGGGCGTGGCGTTGAGCGGCAGCTCCCGGCCCGTGTGCTTCTTGAGCGCGGCCGACATGCGCCGCAGGAACGTGGGCACGGCGGCCCACAGCGACTGCTCGACCACGTGCAGCCCTCCGCGCGCCTCGTCGACGGGCGTCGGCCGCTGCCGCCGGAGCTCGTCCGTCTGCCAGAGCGCGGCGACCTCGCGCGCCAGGTCGGCGCCGACCGCCTCGCGCTCCTCGGGCGTGAGGTCCTTGCGGTCCGCCTGCTGCAGCAAGGCCGCCACCTTGCTGTGCTTGTACTGCACCGTGCGGCGGTTGACCTGCGTCGGGTGGGCGGTAAGCACAATCTCCACGGCCTGGCGCATGGCGTGCGCGTAGAGCGCGTCGGGCGACATACCCTCGGCGACCAGGCGCTCGAACACCTCGTCGCACGACTTCGGGTTCTTCTCGACGCTGCGCGCGCGGCGCACGCGGTGGTTGAGCTCGGCGATCGACGTCAGAGAGAGGTAGTGCCCCAGGGCGCGCGTCAGCGGCACGGCCTCGTCGAGCGGCATGCCCATGAGCTCCTCGGCCATGCGCTGCGACAGCATGCGCGAGGCGGTGGCGTCGTTCTTCTGCGCCAGGGTGGCCGCGCACGTGGCCAGCGCGCGGATGCGCTCGACTTTCGCAAACAGCTCCTCCCCGACCTCGGAGCGCAGCGACTCGTCGAGCATGCCGCCGAGCAGGGCACAGTCGTCGACTAAAGGGGCGAGGGCGACGCCCGAGGCCTCGCCGAAGTAGTGGTAGTCGTCGGTCGAGTCGGTCATCTTTGCTTCCTTTGCCCGAGAGGGGGGGCAAAAAGGGAAATGGACGAGAGACAAGGCGGGGCGAGCGCGCGGGCGGGCGGGCGGGCGGGCGGCGGCCTTTTGGGGCGGCGCGGCGCTCGCTGTTCTGGGGGCGGCGGGCTGCGGGCCCTGGGAGGGGGCGGCGCGCGCTGCTTCTGCTGGGTGTGTGTTCTGTCGGGGGGTTGTTCAGAGGGGGGGGGATGGGGGGTGAGGGGTTGATTTGTGAGCGCGCGAAAATGTGCGCCGCAGGGGCGTCTGTCGCCCCGCCGCCGTCCGGTTCGGTTTGCGGCGGCGGCGGCGGCGGCGGAGACGATCACATGCCCGCGCGGCGACCCTCGGGACAGCGCCGCCGGCTGAACCGCCGCCCTCGGACCTTGGCCGGCGGCGAGGGGCACCGACGCCGAAAGCCTCTTGGTCTTTGTAACGAAGGTCCGCGCGCGCGCGTCATGTCCAAGGCGCGGTCGAAGGCGCACGCCCTGCGAAAAGCAGGGGCGACAGCGGTTCGCCTTCATCCGCGGCATATCTCGCTCTCGGGGCGCCGGAGCAATTCCGCGTTGGCGACGCGCGCGCGCGATCGAGCAGAGATCCCAGATACGCGCTCGGCCCGGGCGCTGGGCATAGCCTTGCCAAGAGGCGCGGGCGGAGAATCTTTGTCCTCACCTCCTGGGCGTTTTGCAAATCGTGCGCGCCGATCACGGACGGAGGCGCAAAGCAATGCGGTGTTTAGCGGGCGCGCGCGGTCGTTCTGCGTGATCGGAGCCTTGGGAGTCGGGTGAGAGTGGGCGGGCGCTCGAGAGGGCTGGATGCTTTTGAGACACAAAGGCCGAGGAGCGCGGGGCCGCCCTTGTCGGTCCGTCCAACCCCCGTTGCCGCCGCCGCCGCCGACCCCCGCTCGAGCGAGACGTGCCAGACCCCTTTTTTACTTCTTCTCCGGCAGCAGCCTCGCCGCCAGCTTGCGCGCGCGCGCCACGTCCCCCGTCTTGTACGCCAGGTCAATCTCCGCGCGCACGAGCGCCTGCTCCCGCATGTCCTGCGCTAGGCCCCCGTGCCGCATGGCCGCCATCGCCGCCGCCAGCCGCTCCTGCTGCTCGCGCCGCTCGGCCTCGGCGCGCTCGGCGGCAAACCGCTTGGCGTCGGCGCGCGCGCCGCCGCCGCCGCCACCGCCACCGCCGCCCGCCGCGCACCCTCCCCCTGCCCCCCCTGCCCCCGCGAGCGCCACCGCGCGCGCCCGCTCGGCCTTCTCGCGCAGCTCCCGCTCCGCCGCCTGCAGGTCGTAGAACCGCGCCTCGCCCAGCGTGCACGTGTTGTACGCCTCGGCAAACTTGGCCGCCGCCGCCTCCTCAGCGCTCTTTGACAGCGCGTCGGGGTCGAGCCGCTCTGCGTCGACCAGCCAGGCCATGAACTCGGAGCGCTTCTTCCCCTCCTCGTGCAGGGCGTCCGGCGGGCGGATGACGCCGTGCTTGCCGTACGTGTCCTCGACGGCCTTTTTGGCGGCGGGGTGGAGGGGGGCGCTCTTTTTGTCGCCGCGGCGGCGCGCGGCCGCGGCGGGGCTGGCGCTGCGGCTGCGCGAGCGGCTGCGGCTGGGGGAGCGGCGTGGGCGCCGGCCGCTGCCGCCGCCGCTGCGGTGGTGGTGGCGGCTGCTGCTGCTGCGGTGCTGGTGGCGCGACGACGACGACCGCTTACTGCGATCGCGGCTGCGGCTGCGGCTGCGGCTGCGCGTCGGGCTGCGGCTGCGGCTGCGCGTGCGCGCGCGGCGCGACGACGACGACTTGCGCTTGGTTTGCTTCTCGCCGCCGCCGCCGCCCGCCTCCCCCTTACCGCCGCCGCCGCCACCGTCGCCGTCGCCGTCGCCGCTGCTGCCCCCCGCCCCGCCGTGCGCCGTCCCCCCCCCCGCCGCCGCCGCCTTCTCGATCCCCTCGCGCAGCTTCTTCCGGCGCTGCTGCAGCACGTCCAGCCGGTCCAGGTTGGCCACCTGGAACTGGCGCAGCAGCCCCACGGCGGCGTCGGCGTCCCAGGCGGCCTCGGCGAGCGCCAGCGCGCGCGCGGGCGCGCCGATGCGCGGCATGGCGGCGGCGAGGCGCTCGAGGGCGGCGGCCTCGCGGCGCTGGGCCTGGAGCTCCTGGTGCTTGGCGACGAGGGTGGAGCCGCGGGTGTCGGGGTCGCCCGGCTGGCCGCGCGTGAAGGTGGCGGTGAGGCCGCCGCCTGCGCCCGCTTCGCCGCCGGTCGGCGCCGCCGTCGCCGCCGCCGCCGCCGCCGCTTCCATCGCGTCTGTTTTTCCCTGGCCCTTTTTTCTTCCTGCGCCTCTTCTTCTCTTTGATGGCTGTGAGGCTGATGGCGTCCTCGGTGCGGACGGGACACCTGAGCGTCCGGGCGAGCGCGCGCAGAGGGGTTTGGGTGACAGGCGCGCGCGTGCAGACAAAGACGAGAGCGCCAAAGGACGCGACAAAAGAGTTTCCTGTGCGCGCTGTGAGCTTGGAGAGAGTCGGCTTGGCGATGAGGAGGAGTGGTTGATGTGCGTCGGGTTGGAGCTGCAACGTGGTTTTGTTTGGAGGCGAGAAAGAAACAGGCGGCGGCAAGAGATACATATCGGCGCGGCCGGCGTCGGCATCGGCGTCGGCGTCAGGCGCAGGCGCTGGCGGCGCGACTGGCGCGGCCGCTCGCTCGTCTTTGTTTGCGGGCGAAGTCGTTTGGTCCTCTTCCGACAAAGACTCTTCCTCCCTCGTCCCCCCCAACGACCCCCCCTGCACAGAAGCTCGCAGACTCGATCGCTCACACTCGCTCTTCTTCACAATCGGGCTCTCACTCGCCAAGCGCCCAGGAACAAAGACCGCCGTTGCCGCCGTCACTCACAAGAACGCTCGAGAAAAGAAGCAAATGTTTGTCCTGTCCTCCGAGTCCGGCGTGGACGCGGTCGCGAAGGTCGCGGTCAGCCACGCGCGACTGCCGGAGTCGTTCTCGGCGCCGCAGCAACACGGGCCGCCGCGCCAGATCGGCGGCAACAACAACGACGACATCGACGAAAGTGGCGGCGGCGGCGGTGGAGGCGGCAGCAGCGGCGGCTATGTCCTGCGCGTCACGGTCTCGGACCCCCAGCGGACCGCAGGAGGCGCGTCGCCGGGCGCCCTGTCGTCGCTCGCCTTGCCCCCGCTCTCGCTCGCAACCCCGCACCTGTCGTACCGCGTCGCCGGCAAGTCGACGCTGCCCGGGTATGGCGGCAGCGGCCCCTCGTCCCACCCCGCGGCGCCCTCCCGCTTCTCCGTGCGCCGCCGCTTCAGCGAGTTTGAGGCACACTGCGGGCGCTGCTCGCCCGCCAGCACCGCGGCTACTTCATCCCGCCCCTGCCGGGGAAGGCCTTCTTGGACGCCAAGCTGGCGGCCCTGACGGCGCCCGAAGAAGGCGAGGGCGGCGGCGACAACGAAAACGACGGCGGCAAGGCGGCGGCAGGAGTGACGGCGCCCCCGTCGTCCTTTGTCGCCGTGCGGACGGCCGACCTCGCCTTTTTCCTGCGCGCGGTCGCCGCGCACCACGTTCTGCGCAACTCGGCGGCGCTGCGCCTGTTCTTGACCCACGACAACGGACCGGAGGGCGGGTGGAAGGAAGCGGCGGCGACGGCGGCGGCTGAGGCCGAGAGAGGGAATGGCGAGCCGGCGCCCACGCCGTCGCTCGGGCCGATGCCGCCATCGCCTTTGGCCGCCGCCGCCTGGAGCGCGCCCGGCGGCGGCGGCAGCGTGCTCGCGCTCCGTTGCAAGCACTCTTTCTTCAGCGCGTTTGACGGCGCCGCGGCCGCGCTGGCCATGGCCGCGGCGGCCAGCGGCATCACGCCGGGCGCGCCGCCGGCGGCAGCACCCCCTCCCGCCAGGCCGCTGTCGCCGGAGCAGCAGCAGCAGCAGCAGCAGCGGCAGGCGACAGCGACGGCTTGGGCGCCCGGCAAAAGCACCAGCATCAACAGCTCTGTCGCCGCCGCCGCCGCCGTCCCCGAGGCCGAGCTCGCCCTGCGCGCCGCCCGCGAGACCACGGCCGACCTGGCCCGCCAGCTGGACCAGGCCGCCGCCGCCTCGCGCGCCCTGGTGACGCGCATGGCCGCGCTCGCCGGCGCCTTTGGCGCCCTGGGCTCCGGGCTCGCCGCCTTCTCGCGGTGGGAGGACGTGCGCGCGTGGTGCGTGGTGTGTGGTGCGTGGTGGCGGGGGGTGGTGTTGGCTGGGGGCGGCGCGGGTGGCGGGCGCTGGCGGTGGGGGCTGGCCGCGGTGGTGGTGCTGCTGCTGGTGGTGGTGGCGGTGTGTGGTGGTGGTGGCGGTGGTGGTGGCCCCGGAAAACAAGAGTCAACGTCCGGCGGCGGCGGCGGCGGCGCGACAACGGCGGCGTTGCTATTTTCTCCCACCATCATTTTAGCTTATCATCTTCAATCGCGGACCTCGCTCGTATCATCCCCACACCCAGCGTTCTCGCCAACCCTCCTACCACCAGCGCCGTCCCTGATTCTATCACCTCGCTCATCTTGCATCACATCATCGCCTCTCTGTTGGGCGCGCGGGCCCGAAGCCCCCTCAGGCGCCCGGAGGGCGCGAGTTTTGAAACGAGTTTCTGCGTTCTCGGGGGCCACCACCACCACCACCACCCCACACCGCCACACACCACCACACACCGCCACACACCGCCACACACCACCACACACCGCCACGCACCACCACACACCGCCACACTGCAGACGAGCGCGCTGGGGTCGTCGCGGGTCGACGCGCTGCTCCGGCGCGGCGCCGCGCGCTCGGCGGCCGCGCTCGTCGGCTTCCACGACCTGCTCGCGCTGGCGCCGGAGGCCGTCGCCGCGCTCGAGGAGCGCGAGCGCGCCCACTCGGCGCTGTGCGTGCTCGAGACCGAAGCGCGGGACCGGTTGGGCGCCCTGCAGCGGGCGCGGGACGCCGAGGCGGCGGCGCACCATTCGGCGACAGCAGTCGCGACGACAATGGCGACGGCGACGTCAAAAGAGCAGCCCGCGACGCGCGAGGCGCGGCGGGCGGCGTCCGCGCGCGAGGCGTACGAGGCCGCCGAGCGCCAGGCCGCCGCCCAGCGCTCCGCATACGGAGAGCCGGCCCGCCGCAACGCTTCTGAGCTGGCGCGCCTGTCGTCGCTGCGGTCGTCGGGCCAGCGCGCGGCGCTCGTGGGCCTGGCGCGGTCGCAGCGCGCGGTGGCGGCCGCGCTGGGCGAGCTGTGGGAGGGGATCGAGGCGCAGCTGGAGCTGGGCGAGGCGGCGTGACCTGTCTTGTTTTTACACAGTCGTTCGCAGAAAAAACACAGAAAACACACGAGCGAGCGCCTCCGTCTCTTTTGCGTTTCGTCCCTCTCTCTGTCTCCCTTTTCCCTCGCGCGCAAGAAAAACACAAGGCGCGACCAACGCTCTCTCTCCTCAAGTCGTGTCCATCGCCGCCTCGACCGCCACGCCCTCCTCGACCACCACGTCGGCCAGCGTCAGCCGCGGCACGGCCTTGGTGCGGATGACGGGCGCCGTGCCGATAGGGTAGCGCGCGGGGAACTGGCGCTCGTAGGTCCTGCCCTGCAGGAACTCGTGGTTGCGCAGGTAGTCCACCTTGCCGCGCGTGATGACGCACAGGTCGATGTTGCTCCCGCTGCCCAGGTCGTTCATCACGCCGGCGCGGATGGCGTCCGCCACCAGCGCCATCGCGGCCTCGCGCGTCATGCCGTCTCGGTAGCGGCTCTCGAACACGGCCATGGCGTTGAGCGACCCGCTGCCCATGGTCGCGTAGGGCAGGACGTCGGTCGACCCGTGCGGGTAGACCGTGATCAGGTGCGGGCCGCGCAGGTCGACCCCGCCCAGCACCAGGGCGGCGCTGACGTGGCCCTGGTAGCGGAACAGGTGCGATTTCAGCATCGTCATCGCCGTGACGACGCGCGGCTGGCGGCCCGTCTGCGCCTGGTGCAGGGCGAGCTGGCTGGAGACCATGGCGGTGACGGACTCGGTGTCGGCGGCGGTCCCGGCGCCGCAGCAGTAGATGTTGTCGGCGATGAAGTGGATCTTCTCGCAGTTTTTGTCGGCGACCGTGTTGCCGCTGGTCGAGCGCGTGTCGGCGCCGAGGACGACGCCGCCGTCGAACACGGCGCCGGCGATGGTGGTCCCTGTTTTCCAGGCGCGGGGCATGGGGACGCCGCGCGACGAGAGGAGGGCGTTGCGCTTGACGTTGTCAAAGTTGAAGCCGCCGGCGTCCGAGCCGCCGTCCGCCGACGACATGGTGGTGGTGCCGCGGGTGCAGGCCGCAGGTGCAGTGCCGCGGGTGCAGTGCCGCGTGCCTCTCGTTGTCTGCTCTTTTGTTTGACGACCACCCGCGTGCGCAAAGTGGCTGCTGCCACCAGCGAAGCGTGAGCCGTGTGGAAGGTCCCCGCCCTTGTCGGTCTGTTGGCGCGCGCGCGCTGCTTGGAGCGTGTGTGCTATGGAGCAGGTGATGGCGTTTGAAACAACTTTCGTCGAGACGCGAGATGGCGGTTTTTTCGCGGCGATTGCGTTTGTTCGTCGCTTTCAGGTTGGCTGAAGCGAGAGAGAGAGAGAGTGTGTGTGTACAGGTGGGTGTTGTTGATCGTGTGCGAGCCAGGGGGCACACGGCGCTTTCAGAGAGGGGGAGAAGGAGGAGGGAAAGGGAGAAAGGGAGCAACAAGGCAAAAGGAGTGAGGGAGAGCCATGAGAGAAAACCTTCCGCCGGCTCCTTCCCCGACCTATACAACTTGCAACACCATTCGAACGCGATCTCACACAACCCTGTCGAACCATCCCGCCGTCCCAGCAACCTCCTTCCCTCGTCCCCCGCGCGCGCGCGAATCACAAGAAGAACAACCAACAAGAGCAAGAGACCCGCGCCCCAGCGCCGAAAGGCCCGCCCGCAAGCAGGTCGTCCTTGCGCCTTGACGCAACCACCCTCCGAGCGACTGGGGCAGGAGAGAGCAGCAACGCAGCATTGCAGGATGCAGGATGCGGAGCGGGTGCGTTTGCCGGCGCCGTCTCTTCGCGCGCGCGCGCGGCGCCGTCCGTCTTTTTGCAACCGCCCCCCGGCCTCACCCAACAACACCGATCAAAACCAAAAACACAGCTATTCGGCGGCGGCGTCCCCTCGGTGGCGCCCGCCGCCCTCACGAGCGCCGCGCCCGTGCCCGCAGCCGCCTCAGGATCGGCGCCCTTCACCAGCGTCCCCCTCTCGTCCGCGGCGGCCGCCCGGCAGGCCGGCGCCGCCGCCGCCGCCCACCCCATGTCGGGCTTTGGGCCCACGGAGGAGGCCAACGCCAGCGGGGGCAACACCCTGGACGAGCCCGTGCTCCAGACGCTCAAGCGCGACGCCGTCACCATCGGCCGCAACCTGCGCTCTGTGCTGATCCCTGTAAACTGGGACTTCAACTCTGGAGGGGCCGCGCTGCAAAACTGGGACCTGTGGGGCCCGCTGATCTTCATGCTCGCGCTCGCCATCACCCTCTCCGTGGGCGAGCGCGAGCCCAGCGACGTGTTCGCCCTCGTCTTCACCGAGGTGGCGGTCGGGTCGATGGTCCTGACGGCCAACGTCGTGCTGCTCGGGGGCAGCATCGTGTTTTTTCAGTCGCTCTGCCTCATGGGCTACTGCCTGTTCCCCGTGTGCCTGGCGGCCGTGGTGTGCGTGTTCGTGCGCCTCATGTGGGTGCGCACCCTCGTCCTGCTGGCCGCGCTCGCGTGGGCGTCCGCGGCCGCCGTGCCGTTCGTCGGCCGCAGCGTCCGGCGCGAGCGCCGCGCGCTGGCGGTCTACCCCGTGCTGCTGATGTACGTGTCGATCGGGTGGCTGGCGCTGGTGAAGCGGTGAACGGATAATGGTGGAATATGGTATTGGAAAGAGCGGTCGTTTCGATTGTTTTGTTTTGTAAGTGAGCGGGTTTTCTTGGGGTCGAATGAAGCAGGGCGAGGGACGGCGGCAGGCGCGCGTCGATCGTCGGTCGTCACGCGGCGGCCTTGGTCAACGGGGGGTGCGGTCGCGCGCGACAAAAACAAACACATGCCCCCACGTTCCAGCGTTCCTCCAACGCACGCATAGACACATATAATCTCGATTCAGTCGGCAAACAGGGCGGACAAGGCAAAAGACCACGATTGCGCCGCCTCTCCCCTCCGTCCGTCACTTTTGGGTTTGAGCGCTGCGCCACACGCACAGTTGAATCCACCCGCCGCGCGGCGAGTGGTACTTGAGCAACAGGCGCTTGTCTGGCTCTCGCCTTGCCTCCCTTGGCGGGCGAGGAAAGAGATTTTCGCGTTCGCCGACAGAGAGTCCGTCTGTCTCTCTCCGCCCCCTGCCTCCGGAGGCGCGAGCCCTTCTGCTAAGGCACCGAGGGGTCCACGAATCCGCATCTCTGTCGGTCGACCCGCTACGATGTCGACCGGCATGAAGGTCTCGGCGCCGGACGGCGTTAAGGTGCGTCTTTGACGACGGCGTGCGCGCGCGCTCAGCGGCGGCCGCGCACGCGCTCTCTTTCTCTCTCGCTCTTTGCGCGCCCGATGCCCGCCTCCGCCCGCCCCGGCCAACACGCTCCTCTCCCGTCCAAACAAACAACCGCCCCCCGCACCACAACACCAACACGCAGGTCTACCACGTCACCAGCGGCAAGACCTTCGCCTCGTGGCTCCCCGAGGCCAAGCGCCGCGCCCTGCGCAAGGACGACAGCTACCGAGGGCGCCTCGAGCTGCTGCAGGACTTCGGCTTCCCCGCCGCGTGCCAGCGCATGAAGCTGACGCCCGACGGGCAGTACCTGATCGCCACGGGGTACCACCCGCCGCAGGTAAGAGAGAGGGACGGCGCGATCGGGGGGTTTGGAGAGTGTGCAAGGGGCCGCAGCGGAGCGGCGCGGGCGGCGACGCAAACGGGAAAGACGAGCCTTTGGGGGGGAGGGGCGAGGAAGAAACATCGACAGATAACGTTCTGACATGCCTCATACTTCTCCGAGCGTGGGCTTCATACCCCCGCGCATCTGAGGAAAGGAACGACGCTGAGCCCTTCCCCTTTTTTTCTTCTTATTTTTTCCTTCGAGGTTGCACGCTGCAACAAAGCGCCGCCCGCTTGCTCCAACAACAACGACCAACGAACCCCGCGCCCTCCGTCTCGCTACGACGGCGACGACAACACGTACCCCCAAAACAACCCCAAAACAACAACGCAGGTCCGCGTCTACGACCTCGCCAACCTCGCCCTAAAGTTCGACCGCCACTTTGACGCCGAGGTCGTCGACTTTCTGCCGCTGACCGACGACTACTCAAAAATTGCCTTTTTGATGGCCGACCGCAGCCTGGCCCTGCACGCGCGCTTCGGCGCCTGGACCAAGGTGCGGCTGCCGCGGCAGGGGCGCGATCTGGCCTACTTCGCGCCGCGAGCCGAGCTGGTGGCGGCCGCCTCGGCGCCCGAGCTGTACCGCGTGGACTTGGCGGCGGGCCGCTTCCTGGCGCCGCTGCCGCTGGCCAGGGGGGCGCCGGCCAACGCGGTCGGCGTGTGCCCCGCGCACGGCCTGTTCGCGGCCGCGTGCGAGGACGGGTCGCTCGAGTGCTTCGACCTGCGCGCGCGGCGCGGCGTCGGGGTGCTGGACGCCGCCGCGGCCGCGGGCGCCGCCGGGCAGCAGCTGACGGCCGTGCGGTTTGACGACTCGGGCGTCCGCGTGGCCGTCGGCACCTCGGGGGGCCTGGTCGCGCTGTTCGACCTGCGCGGGCGTCAGCCGCTGCGCGTTAAGGACCACATGTACGGCGCGCCCATCCGCGACATCAAGTGGCACGACGGCGGGGCGGCGCTGGGCGCGGGGGGCGGAGGGCGGTTCGGCGGCGGCCTGACGGCGGCGGCGGCGGCGGCGGCGGCGGCGGCGGCGGGCGGCCTGTCCGGCGGCGGCGGCGGCGGGGGCGCGGGCCCGGCCGCGCCGTCCTCGCTGGCCGCGCGGCGCGTCGTGTCGGCCGACTCGCGCGTCGTGCGCATTTGGGACGCCGAGACCGGCGCCAACTTCACCTCGATCGAGCCGACCGCCGCCGACGCGGGCGCGGGCGCCGGCGTGCGCGCGGGAGGCACCTCGGCCGCGCCCGACATCAACGACGTGCTCGTTTGGCCGGGCTCGGGGCTCGTGGCCGTCGCCTGCGACGCCCCGCGCGTCGCCGCCTTCTTCGTCCCCGCGCTCGGCCCCGCGCCGCGCTGGTGCTCGCACCTAGAGGGCCTGACGGAGGAGCTCGAGGAAGCCGCCCCGTCGGCGTTTGACGACTACCGATTCGTCACTACCCGCGAGCTCCAGTCGCTGGGGCTGGACCACCTGCGCGGCACCACCCTGCTGCGCGCCTACATGCACGGGTTCTTCGTCGACGCCCGCCTGCACGCGAAAGCCACGGCGCTCGCGCAGCCGTTCGCGTACGACGAGTACCGAAAGCAGCGCGTGGCGGAAAAGCTCGAGCAGCAGCGGCAGGGCCGCATCTCGATCGCGCGGCGGCTCCCGCGGGTCAACGCCAAGGCGGCGGCGCGGCTCATGGAGGCGGCGGCGCTGGCCGCGGCGGCCGAGGAAGGGGGGGCGGCGGCGGGCGGGGACGGCGCGGAGGGCGGCGGCGAGGGGGGGGCGGCTGCTGCTGCTGCGGCGGGGGCAGGGGCGCCGTCCGCCGCGGCGCTGGCAGGGCTCACCGGCCGCAAGCGCAAGGAGGCCGAGGAGGGGGCGCGCGCGGCCAAGGCCCTGCTGTCCGACGACCGCTTCGGCGCCCTCTTCCGCGACGAGGCCTTCGCCATCGACGAGGAGGCGGACGAGTACAAGGCGCTGCACCCGAACGCGCGGCCCTCGGGCGCGGACGGCGCAGCGCGGCGGCGGCGGCGCGACGAAGAGGACGACGTCGAGGAGGACGACGGGGAGGACGGATTCGACGACGAGGGGCGCGCGCTGGTCGGCGAGCACTTTGAGGCCGTGCGGGAGGCCGAGGGCGAGGAGGAGGAGGAGGAGCAGGGCAAATGGGGGCGCCCGCGCAAGCAGCAGGCGCGCGGCGGCGCAAGCGGGGCGGCGGGGGCCGACGCCAAGGCGGGCCCGCCGCCGCCGCCGCCGCCGCCGCCGTCGCAGCCGACGCTCTACGCCGCGCGCAGCGCCGCCGCGGCCGAGGCCTTCTTGCAGCGGCGCTCGCTCGCCGACGACGCCGCGCGCCCCCTGTCGGAGCGCGTCGCGCAGCACGAGCGCGCGCAGCGGCGGACGGCCGGCAGCGGCAGGTTCGGGGGCGGCGGCAGCAGCGGAGGTGACGGGGGCGGAGGCGCGCCCTTTGGCGGCGACGGCGGCGGCGGCGGCTCGCGCGAGATGACGTTTGAGCTGCGCGGACGCCACCACCACAGCCGCGGTGAGGGTGGTAGTGGAGGTGGTGGTGGCGGCGGTGGTCGCGGCGGGGGCGGACGTGGTGGTGGACGCGGGGGTGGACGCGGGGGTGGACGTGGTGGCGGGCGCGGAGGAGGAGGAGGACGCGGCGGGGGTGGGGGCGGCAGGGGGCGCGGCCGAGGCCGGCGCTAAGAGCGTTCGGCGTCGGCGTTTGGCTTCGGCGGCCAAAAAAGACCCTTTCTTCTTTTTTCGCGTCGGCGTGCGCCCTGCTCTCTCCCTTCCCCCCCCTTTCGCCGTTAGAGCGCGCCAGCTGTGCAACGTCCGCCATTGGCCCGAACGCACGTGTGCACGCGCGCCGAAGCGCCCCCCTCTTGTCTCGATGGCGCGCGGAAAAGAGTCCCTCCCTTCTCCCTAGAGAAGACTAG